>OGXP01000012.1_pt1 | contig 203216 bp, 188 predicted proteins | sample 1576351 | NCBI WGS metagenome assembly OGXP01 (sample SAMEA3541517, study PRJEB24748) | human gut metagenome | biome: human gut; feature: human-associated habitat; material: faeces | place: China | collected 2012
AAGAATTTTCAGGGTTGTTTTACTGTTCAGTTATCAATGTTCATTTATCAATACCGGCTTATAAGCCGTTGTTGATTTGTTTTATTTCGTTACCGCTGTGGGCTGTTTTTGTTGCCCTCGCTCGCGGCGACTTGATTATAATAGCACCCGGTCTGGTATTTGTCAACACCATTTTTCAACTTTTTTTGATTTTTTTCTTTTTTTATTTCCTCTTATTGTTAAAAAAAAGGCGAAAAGCCGCATAAACAGTGTGTTTTCACTATTTTTATTTTCCGGACTTTCCGCCATTTTTTCTTAATTTTATCTGTTCTTTGTATTCTGAATACATTTCCGGAGCAAATCTACCGGTATCATGGTCATTGCAAGCAGAACAACCACAATCCAGCCTTTCATGCTAAACGGTACACAGCTAAACATACTGCCAATCCAGTCAAATACCACAAATGGTACTCTTTTTGCATTGACGATGCATGCCTGAACCGCAATAATGATAAAGAAAACCTTTAAGAAATCCGGATTTTCCTTTAATCGTTTAAATATTCCAAAACCGTCATCACGGACATTAAATCCATTAAATAACGCACTAAGTATAAACAATACAAAATATCCTGTTAAATGCTGCTGCTGTGCCAACACATTATACTGTCCGTCTACTGCAAATAACTGCTTAAAAAACGGCAGTTTTAAATATAAGAAACTGATAACAACCAGCCACACTCCCATTACTCCGATTTGTATCATCATCTGTGGGCTGACAATACTTTCATCTCGGCGGCGCGGTTTTTCCTTTAAATATTTTTCAAGCGCCGGTTCATTTCCGAGCATCATCGCCCCCAGTCCGTCCATAACAAGGTTGACAAACAAAAGATGTGTCACCTTCAACGGCTCTTCTACTCCAAAAAATGGAGCAACGGCACTGATAATCACCGCCGCCATATTAATCACAAGCTGAAAACGGCAGAACTTTAAAATATTGTGATAAATTGTTCTTCCATACCAGATGGCATCCTTAATAGATTTGAAATTGTCATCTAATATTACAATTTTTCCGGCTTCTTTGGCAGCTTCTGTACCACTTCCCATGGCAAAGCCGACATCTGCCCGCTTTAACGCCGGAGAGTCATTGACACCGTCCCCCGTCATGCCGACAACAAGATTCATTTCCTGACACAGCCGCACCATTCTGGATTTATCTGTTGGCAGTGCACGGGCAATTACGCGGATATGTGGAATCATACGCTTCACTTCTTCGTCAGACATTTTATTTAACTGTGCAGATGAAATTGCCTTATCTTCCGGATTTTGTAAAAGTCCCGCATCTTTTGCAATGGCGACTGCCGTTTCCAGCCTGTCGCCTGTAATCATGACAACCTGTATACCGGCTTCCTGTACTTCCCGGATAGCCTCTTTTGCCTCACTTCTTACATCATCGCGGATTCCCACCAGGCCAATCAGAACAACATCATCCTGAATTTCATTTTCTTTGAGTTCACGCCCGGAATACCCAAATGCCAGTACACGCATTGCTTTTGCTGCCAATTCATCGATTTTTGCATTTAATGCGGCATGATCCAACGGACAAACCGTGCCTTCTGCATCCAGATACTTTTCTGCCTTTGCAAGCAGACGCTCCGGTGCGCCCTTATAAAAAGTCTTGCCGAAGCTTTCCACTCTTGCCTGGCTGAATTTATTTTTGGAATTAAAGCCCTGAAATGCCGTTACCTGACAATCCTTATCTTCCTGAAATGCGCGGAATGTATTTTCGCCGATAAATTTCATCAGCGCCTGATCGGTCGCATTACCGCCGATAACCTGATGACGGCTGTCAAACATTGCCTGTGTATTTTTGCCGATTGCAAGGTCTACGTAGCCTTTTACCTTACTGTGACGGCTCAATTCATCTATTGGAATGGTTTTTCCGTCCGCCGTGAAAAATTCCACGACTTCAAGACTTCCCTTTGTAATTGTCCCTGTCTTATCACTAAACAGAATATTTAAAGACCCTGCTGTTTCAATCCCTTCAGCTTTTCTTACCAATACATTATGGTCTAACATTTTACTGGTATTCTGCATCAGTACCAGTGAAATCATCAATGGCAGACCTTCCGGCACGGCACATACAATAATAACAACTGCCAGCGAAATGGCTTCTACAATTTTTGTAAACACCGCTTCAAATCCCATTGCAAAAAATGCGGTTGCTCCGCCTGAAAGAATTATAAAATGTACCAGATAAAGCACTGCAATGACAACTGCGCCAATATAACCGAAGCGCGAAATCTGATTTGCCAGTTTTCCAAGCTTGACCTTTAATGGAGAATCCGGTTCATCCTCCTGCATTTCCTCTGCCATTTTCCCCATCATTGTCTTTAAGCCGACTTTGCGGACATCCAACACTCCTTCGCCATCAAATACGACCGCACCACGAAACAGTGAATGTTCATCGACAAATGTATCGCCTGTAATGTCCTCCGGAAATGCAGTGCTGCCATCTGCTGCCTCTTTTTTACATTCCTCCGCTTCTCCGTTTAATGCAGAATTATCTACACGCAGACTGCCGGACAGCAGCACCCCGTCTGCAGGAATCTTATCCCCGGACTGCAAAAGAATCTTGTCACCCACAACCACGTCTTCAACATCAAGTACTGTAATAACACCATTTCTGTAGACCTTACACTGATCCTTTTTTGTACTGCCTTTTAATTCCCTGTACTTTGTATCACTTGCCACACTGGTCTTTGCCGAAACAAATGCTACAATTAATACTGCCACAATCGTTCCCGCAGGCTCATAAATATCTGCATATCCAAGTACCCACATAACAATCATCAATCCTGCGATAATCAGCAGAATCCGAATCATCGGGTCGCCAAAAGTCTCTTTAAACGCTTCCCAAAATGTCGTTGGTTGTGAATCCGGTATTGCATTTGACCCATACTGCTGTCTGGAATGTTCAACTTCCCGGTCTGTCAGTCCACTGAATTTCATAAATAATGTTCCTCCTGATTTTCTATGCCTGTTAATAACTTCTTATTTATAATAAGATACTAGATTTCGTTTTAAACTTCAACCCATTATTCCATTTTTTATTTGTTTTAATGTATTTTTAATTTTTTAAATTTACACACTTTTTACTTATGTGTGCTTTATGTAAAAGTGATGTAAATTTCTATTTATTCAACATTTTTCAGTCTATTTTAACAAAAAAGTCCCTTTTTCTCATTGCATTGTCTAACAATATAGCATATAATCATCTTTAGTAAAGACATTTATAAAACTATACCAGCTTAGCTATAGGGAGGCCGCTTATTATGGAACATTCATCGCCTGACATGACTGTTGAACAAATTTGTACAGTCATTGATTTATTAAACCCCTGCATTGATGATCATTTATATGTATATGATTTTACAAATGACTATTATTATATTTCCCCTCACGCAGCGGAACGTTTTCCGCTTCCGGGAACTGCTTTTCATAATGTCATTGAAAATCACCGGCATTTTGTCTATGCCCCTGACCTTGCAGCATTACAGACCGATTTGAATGATTTGATTGCAGGCAGGAAAGATTTTCACAATATGCAGTACCGCTGGATTGATAAAAAAGGGCAGCCTGTATGGATTAACTGCCGTGGATATATTGTACATGAAAAGAATGTTCCGCACTATATGATTGGCTGTATTAATGAAATCGGAGGCAGACAAAAAGCCGATGATGTCAGCGGTCTTTTAGGCGAATCCAGTCTCCGCTCTTATCTGGAGGATTATTATGCAGCCTTTCCATCCGGATATCTGCTGCGGCTCGGTCTTGATGATTTTAAGGAAATTAATGAAAAATTCGGTACAGAATACGGCGATATGGTCTTAAAAAAGACCGCACAGTGTATTTCTTCCTGTATCAAACCCGGTCAGATGCTCTACCGGATTGTCGCAGATGAATTTGTCATTGTGGATTTTATGGGTGGCACTGTCGATGAAGCCTGCGCTTTGTATGCACGGATCCGCCAGCGGCTCCAGCAGTTTGTGGAAGATAACCACTATGAAGTTGTATTTACAATTTCCGGCGGCATTTTAAATTGTGCAGATGTCTGGGAAAAGTCTTATTCCAATATTATGAAGATTTCAGAATTTGCCTTAAATGAAGCAAAACGCAACGGCAAAAACCGTTACAATATTTTCACTTCAAAGGATTATGAAAATTTTCTGCGTAAAAAACAGATTACAAAAATTCTGCGCCAGTCTATTTTAAATCACTTTGAAGGTTTTGAAGCTTACTTTCAGCCACTGTTTCACGCTGAAGACAACACTTTGTACGGTGCTGAAACCTTAATGCGTTTCCACTGTGCAGAACTTGGCATGATTTCTCCTGCCGAATTTATTCCGATTTTGGAAGAAACCGGGCTGATTATTCCGGCAGGGCGCTGGATTATGCGGCAGGCACTTGCCTGCGGTAAGAAAATCCAGCGGGTAATTCCAAATTTTCAGATCAGCATTAATGTTTCTTATATTCAAATTATGAAAAGTGACATTATCAGTGAAATTGCTGCTGCCATTGAAGAATTTGAAGTCAACCCGGCTAATGTCGTAATTGAATTAACAGAAAGCGGACTGCTGGAATCCGACCCGCGCTTTACAAGCCTGTGGGGTTCTTTAAAATCCGAAGGCATCCGTCTTGCATTAGATGATTTTGGTACCGGTTATTCTAATTTTCATTATCTGTATGAATTAAAACCGGACATTATTAAAATTGACCGTTCCTTTACTGCAAAGGCACTGTCAAATGAATATGATTACAACCTCTTGTCTTTAATGAGCGACATGGTACATCATCTGGATTTGAAACTTTGTGTAGAGGGCATTGAAACAGAAGAAGAACGTATCCGCCTCCAACAGGTCGGTCCCGACTACAGTCAGGGCTTCTTCTTCGGACGTCCTTGTCCTTACAAACAGTTTCACGATGACTTTGTTGCAAAATGCAGTGCCTGAAACTGCATTTCTTAAAAGCAAAAGGATGTTATATAAGTTTTAACAGAAAGAGAGGACTTTATTATGGCAAACAGATTTATTCTCAACGAAACTTCTTATCATGGTGCAGGTGCAATCAAAAGCATTGTAGATGAAGCAAAAGGACGTTCTTTTAAAAAAGCTTTTGTATGCTCTGACCCGGATTTGGTAAAATTCGGTGTTACAAAAAAGGTATTGGACGTATTAGACGGCGCCGGACTGCCTTATGAATTGTACTCTAACATTAAACCGAATCCAACGATTGAAAATGTACAGACCGGTGTAGAAGCATTCAAAGCTTCCGGCGCTGATTATATCATAGCAATCGGCGGCGGTTCTTCTATGGATACAGCTAAAGCCATCGGTATTATCATTAAAAACCCTGAATTTGCTGATGTACGCAGCTTAGAGGGCGTTGCTGATACAAAAAATAAGGCTGTTCCTATTTTTGCAGTTCCTACGACTGCCGGTACTGCTGCCGAAGTTACGATTAACTATGTTATTACTGATGCAGAAAAGAACCGTAAAATGGTGTGCGTAGACCCACATGACATTCCGGTTGTTGCCTTTATTGATCCGGATATGATGTCTTCTATGCCAAAGGGCTTAACTGCCGCAACCGGTATGGATGCCCTCACACATGCCATTGAAGGTTATATTACTGCCGGTGCATGGGAATTATCCGATATGTTCCACTTAAAGGCTATCGAAATCATTTCCCGCTCTCTGCGCGGTGCCGTTGATAACACACCGGAAGGCAGGGAAGGCATGGCACTCGGTCAGTATGTCGCAGGCATGGGCTTCTCAAACGTCGGTCTTGGTATTGTACATTCCATGGCACACCCACTCGGTGCATTATATGATACACCGCACGGTATCGCAAATGCAATTATTCTTCCGACTGTTATGGAATATAATGCAGAAGCAACCGGTGATAAGTATAAATATATCGCACAGGCTATGGGTGTGGAAGGAACTGAATCCATGACTCAGGAAGAATACCGCAAAGCTGCTGTTGATGCTGTTAAGAAGCTCGCAAAGGATGTTGGTATCCCTGAAAACTTAAAAGATATTGTAAAGAAAGAGGATATTCCTTTCCTTGCACAGTCTGCTTATGATGATGCATGCCGTCCGGGCAACCCAAAGGAAACCAGTGTTGCTGATATTACAGAACTGTATGAATCCTTAATTTAAAAGCACATATTAAAAAAGTGGCGCACTACAGCTTCTTACTGTGGTACGCCACTTTTTTAGTTCCCGGATATTATATCTTGATTATTATGTCTTTTATGCCTGGGGAAGACTGTTTTTCAGACACAGTCTTCCCCAGCCTGTCTGTGTATCAGGCACTGCTGCTCCCGCCAGCGGTTCTGCCCCTTTAATCAGATACGCCTTTAATTTTTCACCATAAAGAAATGCATCATTGCCACGCACAATGCCCCATTCCATTAAAAGTGCCGCACTGCCTGTTACAAAAGGTGTGGCATAGGACGTTCCACTCACACGTGCCATGCCGGATACCGATGGTACAAGCACATTAACACCGGGTGCTGCAAGCTCCGGCTTTACCATCAGGCTTCCACCGATTTCCACGATATAACCCCGCCCCGAAAACGGAGCCGCACTGCCCGTTCCCGCATCATACGCCCCCACTGTCACTGCTTTTGCCGCCGCAGACGGGATGGTAAATGTCGATGCGCTGTCAGGGCTTGTAAATCCCGTCCCAAAGTTTAGCGCGCCCTGTGCCGGCAGCCACATATCATACCGTCCGTTCCGGATAGAACGCGGAATCAGCCTGAATTTCCACAATCCGGATTGTATATATACTGTCTGTGGAATCATATCAATATAAATTTCCTGACGAATCCTAAACGGCGAAGGTTCTCCAAAATATGTAAGCAGTTCCATATCTTCATAACGGATCCGGCTGACACGGCTGTTCTCCTGAATCCGCCCCAGATTTCTGCCGGACGGCGCAATGATTTCCACGGCAATATCGTCCCAGTAATCTTTCCATATCTGGATACTGAGTCCCGTTTCATAACTGCTGACAGCAAGCTCAACCGTTTCTTCCATATCTTCTGTCAGCGTTCCGCCTGTATGGACTGCTCCCAGCCCCTCATTGCCGCTCCCGATGCAGATAGAACATTTCCAGCTGTCTGCAATATCATTAATAAAATTTTCTAACAGAGAACTACCGGTATGGTCCCCGTAATTGTTGCCAAAACTGATGTTGACCGCAAGCGGTTTCCCGTAATCTATCGCTTTCCTGACTACATAATCCAGTGCTTCCATTAACTGTGTCGTACGTGGAAATCCGTTCTTAGCCGCAAGCCCCAGTTTTACTACCAAAATGTCCGCCTGAGCTGCCACACCGCTGCTGCCGCAGGCAATCGCAGCAACCTGCGTACCGTGTCCTAATACATCCACTCCGGGAATACCTGCTGTATCTTTTGTTTCATTTTGCAAAGCTTCATCAATCTGGCTTCTGTCATACTCGGTTCCGGTTGTCTGGTCCCATATATTTAAAATGCGTGTACTGCCGTCCGCATTACGGAATTCCATGCTTTCTGCGCGGATACCGGTATCAATCACGGCAACAATCGTTCCTTTTCCGAAAAGTCCAAACGGATTATTCATCCCCTGCTGTACTGCATTGATACAGGATGCAGCTTTGCCTGCCTGTAATTCAAAATACAGCTGTTTGGGTTTTTCGACATACTCTATGACCGTTTCCTGTGAAACTGCATCTACCAGCGTTTCCGGCACAATAAGCACTGCATATTGGTTTAACAGTTCCCGTATCCGAATCTGCGGATAGCGTGTCCTAAGCCCGTCTAAGCTGCCCGTATAGCGCACAATCAGCTCCCATGTATTTTGCTCCGGATCATATCCGATACCGAGTTCTTCTGACTTTTCCCGTTCCTCCTTCGTTGCCTGCAGGCTGATATTTAACAGGTTTTCAAGTTTCTGGTCTGCCATTTTGCTCCTAAAAAAGCTGCTATGCACCTATGCACAGCAGCTTTCTTGCTTTTCTTTTATTATATGCTTTTTGTCACAGACTGTTCTGGCAATTTTATTGTTTCAATCTATGATTTTCTTGTAAATTCAATCCGGCATTTCGGACACTTAATCAGAATTTTGCCTTTGCCACGCGGCACTCTGATTTTCTGGGAACAGCTTGGGCATTTAAAAATGCGGTGGGTCTTGCTGTCCTTTATACGCATCTTCCACTGATTGAACCGTTTTAACACATCGTATTTCACCTTTAAATACGCCTGATTTTCACTGTAACGTTTTGAAATATTTCTTGAAAATGCACGGTAGTAGGAATATATAATTCCTGCCACAGCCAGGATATACAGCAGCATACTATGTGTAAATAAAGTAAGAATCAATAAAGCAAAGCTGATATAATTTACCATTTTAGACAGCTGGTCCATGCCGTAACGGCCAATCATAAACCGTGCCATCCGTTCTTTCCATCTTTCCATTGCAGTACACGCGCCGGTAAACAGCGCCCTTTCTTTATCATTTCACTATATCTACTGTATCATACTTATCCACAAAATCAATTAATAAAGTATAAATTATTGTGTAGATTATCTTTCAGTCATATAAACATTTCCGTCAAGGTCTTTCCAGTAAAATTGATCTTCTAAAATAACATAGCTGTGTGCGCTTCCTTCTTTTGGAATAGACACAGAACCCGGATTAATATAGGTGTAATCACCGCGCTTTTCGCACTTTGGAATGTGTGTATGACCGCATACCAGATAATCTCCCTCTTTTAACGCCGGAATATTTTTCTCGTCCAGCTTGTGTCCGTGTGCCAGTACCAGTGTTTTTCCATTCACATCGACAAATGCCTGCTCACATAATACATTAAAATCGAGTACCATCTGATCAACTTCCGTATCACAGTTACCACGGACACAAAGGATTTCATTGCGCAGCGGATTAAGCATTGCAATCACTTCCTTTGGTGCATATTCCTTTGGCAGGTCATTTCTCGGACCATGATATAAAATATCTCCTAAAAGAATCAGGCGTTCTGCTTTTTCTTCCTTATAACGCTCAAGCAGCTGTCTGCAATAATATGCTGAGCCGTGAATATCCGATGCAATCATAATTTTTTTCATAATAATCCTCATTTCTGAGCGACTTTGTCGTGAAGTTGCGATGAGAAATTCGCGCAGGCGATTTCTCATCTGCAATCATGGCTATTTGTTTTCGCTCAGAAACAAATAGCCGTGTGAAAAATAAGCGCATCAGCGTTATTTTTCACACTAATCTCTTTTCCGCTTTTGACTATTCTATTTTTTCCTTAATAACCCTTACAAAATACAGGACATAGTAGGTGAGGATAATATTTACCGGCAGCTGAATGATATTTTTCATAAAACGTGTCGTCAAATAAAATGCAAATCCTTTTCCATACATCACATGAACCCAGTACGTTCCTAAAAGAACATTGACAAGCAGCGTGTCAATTACCAGCACCAGTACGACACGGATAAAAAAGGCAATGTCAAATACTTTCCCTTTTCTTGGAAACTTCTTGTATAAAAATGCGCCATAAATCAGTCCCGCAAGTGCTGCATTGATTGTCCAGCCCCAGAAATACGGTCCTGTCGGTTTAATGACAAACTGCACAATGTCACCCACACCGCCGCAGATAAAGCCCACAACCGGTCCGAACATTGCACCCGTTACGACATTTGCCAGAAACGAAACGGAAATACGCAGGGACGGTGTCACCTGAAACGATACAAAGTACGCTAAAACCGTATGCAGTGCAATCAGCAGTGCGGCTGTTACCAGTGACTTGACATTTTTGAATTCCTGTGAAGAATCCTTGAAGTTTTGTAAAAATGTTGTCATAAAAAATACCTCCTTTGCAGTAGCCTTCGCTCTACATAAAGAGGTACACGATGTATATATGTATATTTATGTAGCAGCGGGATGCGGATTGTGCACCGCAAGATCTTTCTTTTCGTCCGGATGACAACTCCCTGTTCATCCGGCACTTAACGCGCACAGTCCTACTCTGCTTCTTATGTTTTATTTTTATTGCTCTCGCAATAACACGTATTATATACACATATTTTACTGTTGTAAAGCCCTAAATTCATTTTTTTACAGAATACCACGGCAAAGCTGCCATCATGCCGGCTATAACTTTGCAACCCGCTGTACTGCCGGAAGCCGGTAACGCGTGGCAAAACTGATAAACTGTCCCAGTGAATTTTCCATTTTATACATATCCAGAATCTTCTTCATAAACGCAACCGTGCGCTTTTTATACTTCATATTCTCAATGACGTAGACTGCCGCCGCATCCTGATAACCGGTTGCAAACTGTCTGGCATACCGTGCAAATTTGTGTTTGTTTAAGCCTTCGATTTCATCAAAATGTTCTAAAATCTCCAGTGCTTCCACCACTCTTGTATTCTCATAGTTTAATACAATCGTTGTTCTTTTCACATGAATATTGCCGATATTTGCCGTCTGCTTTGTCATTTTATTGGAATAGAGTTCGACAACATCACTTTTTTCTTCCGTGATTCCATACTTGTGATACAAATGATACCCGATGTACATTCCATTGTCGTTATTCTCTCCGAAGTAGTAATTTAACACGGCTTCCTGTGCTTCCTTTGGCGAGCCGGCTTTGACATACATGCCCTTTGCGGCACGCAGTAAAATCCCGTCTGTCACCAGCCGCTCCATTGCCTTAAAGAATGCCGCCTGCGACATCTTATAAAACTGCTTCTCATACAGTCCGTTGAGGTTTAAAACTGTCCCCGGCTCTATCGTATCTAAATATGCAATGATTTTATCCCTGTACTTCATCGGTTATTCAACTTCTTCAATATCCAGCTTGTCGTCTGCTTCGCCATCTTCTGATGGCTGTAACGCTTCTTTCTCTGTTGCAGCTTCCTGTTTGTCTTCATCTACAAAAATATCTTCATCAGTATCTTCAAAATCATCATCATCATCCATATAGAAGTTCACAGGAATAATCTCGATACTGCTGCCAACCGCCTTACCGATGACATATACCGTATGGATTCCTTCCTCGTCGACGTTATCCACAAGATTTTTCACACTGCTGACGCTCTTTTCAATATCACATGCCACATTCACACCTTCCGGCAGAATAATTGTGAGTGTACTTGCCGTACTGTTAAAGTTAATATAAACGTCTTTTTCAAAAACTGCCAGACCTAAATCAAGCACTGCCTTTGCACCGACGGTCTTGATTTCACAGCCTGAAAATTCTTCATCTTCTACTTCTACAACTTTCTTTTCAAAAATAGCATTGTACTTTTTAACTTCTGCATCTACGCTTTCATTTTCCTCTTTTGTAAAAGCTTCCTTTACGGTCTTGTACTTATCGTAAGCAACTTTTCCGGCAACTGCTGCCGCACCGATTCCCACTAATGTCTTTGCAAATTTTTTTGCCATAATCATACCTCATTTCTGCCGTTTTCCGGCGGTTTTCCATGATGAATATCCGTTTTTTCTACTCTTTAGTATATAACATTTTCCGGTGAAAAATCAACGGGAATACGCACATCCGCAATAATTCTGACGGTACAGACCATACTCTTTTGACAGCTCAATGGAGCGCTTATAGCCCTCTTTCTTTTTAAAGTCCGACAGCAGATACGGCACGCCGTATTCTTCTCCGAGCCGCAGTCCGATTTCATTGAGTTTCACACTGTTTTTTAACGGACTGATGGTAAGCGTGGTTGTAAAATAGTCATATCCTTTTTCTGCCGCCAGCTGCGCCGTCTTTTTTAGGCGCAGCTCATAGCACAAAAAGCACCGCTCGCCGCCCTCCTTACACTGTTCGTATCCTTTCACCGTATCAAAAAAGACCCTTGGCTCATAATCACCTTCGACAAAATCAACCGGATACTTTGCCGGAAATTCTTTGATAAAACGCTGCTGTTCGAGAACACGCTTGCGATATTCTTCCTCCGCAGAGATATTCGGATTGTAATAAAACACCGTAATCTGAAAATATCGTGAAAGATATTCAATCACATAACTGCTGCACGGTGCACAACAGCTGTGCAGTAAAAGATGTTTTACGTCCTGTTGCTGTAATTCCTGTAACTTTTTTTCCAGTTCTTTCTGAAAATTTCTGTTTTCAAATGGGACTGCCATTTCTTACTCCGTTCTTTTCCCCTCTGCCCTATGCATTTACGATTTCTTTTAATGCGGCATACAGTGCCTGCATCTGCGCATCGGTTCCGATGGAAATTCTTAAATAATTGTCAATCCGCGGCTTGTTAAAATAGCGCACATAAATATTTCTTTTCTTTAATTCTTCAAAAATCGTCTTTGCCGGTACGCGCTGATGTGTCGCAAAAATAAAGTTTGCCGTAGAATCGGGGAACGTAAAGCCAAGCGCTGTAAGCTGCTTTTTTGCTTCTTCTCTTGTATTTTTAATTTTTTCCACACATTCTTTAAAATAAGCGTCATCTTCCACTGCCGCCACACCGTATGCCAGTGTCGGCGCATTCATTGTATAAGAGTTAAATGAAAACTTCACATCGTTTAATGCCTTGATTAAATCCTTATTACCAAATGCATAGCCGATTCGCATACCTGCCATGGAGCGGGATTTTGAAAATGTCTGTACAACCAGCAGGTTGTCGTATTTATGAACCAGTTCTCTTGCAGACCTGCCATCAAAATCAATATACGCTTCATCCACAATGACAACAACATCCTGATTGTGACGGATAATTTCTTCTACCTTTTCTAAATCCATATGCAGGGCTGTCGGTGCATTCGGATTCGGAAAAATCACGCCGCCGTTTTCCTTAAAGTAATCCTCCGGCACAATCTCAAACTTGTCGTTTAATGCCGGTGTTTCATACGGAATCCGGTATAAATCCGCCCATACACTGTAAAATGAATACGAAATATCCGGGAATAATACCGGCTTGTCGGAGTTAAAAAAGGTCATGAAACACATGGCAAGAACATCATCCGAACCGACACCGGTAAACACCTCATTATCATCCATGCCGTAATACTGTGCAATTGAATGAACCAGTGCAGAACACTCCGGGTCCGGGTATAATCTTAACTTATCCATATCAAATGCTTTTGCTGCCTCATATGCCTTTGGTGCAGGCGGATACGGATTCTCATTCGTATTTAACTTAATGACATTATCCACCTTTGGCTGTTCGCCCGGTACATATGGTTCTACTCTCCTAATGTTCTTTTCCCATGCTCTCATCGCTGATACTTTCCTCCAATGCTCATTTTTCATCATTATACTGCAAATCCCTAAACACTGCAATCTGAAATGCCTTATAATAAATGGTTTCATAACGGTCGTTATTTAAATAATCATCCACATTAAAATCCGTACTACCTGTGCGCAGATCCAGCGCAATGTACTCTGTGGTTTTATCAGTGTAATACAATTCATAAAGAATATCCCTGTCGGAAAGTGCCGGACACAAAAAGGTGGTTGCCGTCACGCCGGCATCTTTTGGAATCAGGGACAGTGCTTCGTTAAAATTGGCATAAACTTCCTGGTTATATGCCGAATTGTAGCGCTCTATAACCGAGCTTCTCTGATATACCGTTGCCCCGAAAAACAGCAGACATGCCGCTGCAAGCATCGGAACGGCACGCACGCGCAGCTCCCGTCTTAATTCCGAAAGATTGACTACTGCCAGATAAAACAGCAGTGTACCCGAACCGAATGCATACTGAAAATAAATGCTGTGAAAATACGTGTAATCCGACATTAAATTAAACAAAATGTAGGGCACTGTTAAAATATAGCGGGACCATTTTTTTGACACCAGCGGTAAAAACAGCAGTGCGCCCATTGTCTGCATGATAAATTCAAGCTTTTCCTGTGTAAGTACCTGTGTCACCAGATACGCCGGGTCTGCAAGCACGGTGCGGATCATGCCAGACATACTGCCGCTGTCCCCGTACACCATATTGTCAAAGCGGTATGTCATGACACCGTCCCCGATGACCGACAAAAGTACCGTTGTAAAAATAAAATACAGCAGACTTGACGCAAGCATGATACTGTGGCGCTTCCAGCCTGTCTTTTTCTTGACAAACAGCATGTAAACAAGAATACACACCGCATACACCGCCGCATCTTCTTTTACCCCCAGCAGTAAGATCAGACTGATGATACTGCCCTTTAAATTTTCCTTTTCCAGAAAATACAAAAACGACAATATAAACAGCGGCAGGAACAGATTCTCATGGATATCGTAAAAACAACCGCCGCTCATTACCGGGTAGAGGCAGTATGCAATCACTGTCAATGCGGATTCCATACGGGTTAAGCCGTGATTTTTACAAATCCCGAGCAGCGGCACAATTCCAAGTGCAATCACCACTGCCTGCATGACCTGTAATGTCACTGCCTTTGAATACAGTGCATAAAACGGCAGAAGCAGATAAAAATCCGGCGAGATATGCACACACAGATGCGATAACAGGTGGTCACGCTCACTGGTTGTATTCATCGTAAATGTTGTCTTCATATAGTGAAACATCTGTGAGAACAGCCCACAGTCAAAATTCGGTGCTTCATAGGCAAGCACCCGCAATGCTGTACAGCCACCCGTAAACAACACAAAAAGGACACCGGATACAATACAGATGATGTGCAGACCCCTTCTGCCGGACAGTTCGCCTTTTTTCTGCGTATTGACTTGCGATGTTCCCGCCTGAGTCGCCGTTCCGGCTGTATTACCCATATCGGTATCTATACAGGCTTCCGGCTCAAACGCATAAGAAAACGTAAATGTCAGCAACAGCACCATCCCGGTACAAAACCAGACATCCGGTGTCTGAATAACTGCGGTGAATGCATACAGCACCGTTATCAGTACCAGCAGCATTTTTTCTGTCCGGATATTTTTTATTTTCTCAAACAAGATATACAATACGGCAAACAAAACGGCAATCGTCAGTATATGTAAAGCAACCGGCACTTCACCTACATACGATAAAGTACTCATCTTCTTTTTTGCCGTCACCGCAATCCATACTGCCTCTATAAGACAGACAAAACACCACGCCATAATAAATCTTATGACGCAGTGTTTTAAATTAAAATTCTTTCTGAAATTCTTCATGGTATTCATCATTTTTTTCACCGTGGCATATCTGCCCCGCTACTCCTTAGATATTACTGATAAAATCTCCAAGAAACATCAGTGCCGCACCGGTATCTGCCTGTTCTGCCGTACACTGTGCAAAACTGAAATACGAACCGTCCGTATCAAATGAATACTTTTCAACCAGCATTCTGCGGATTTTATCCTGATACGGTACCAGATACTTTGCAACCGGACCGCCGACAACAACATTTCCATCACACATAATATACAGGTTGTTAATGCCTGTTGTCAAATCATCTAAATATTCCTCGAACACCTTGATAAAACGCGGATTTTCCTGCTGTAACTGACTGAAAAATTCATCCAGCGTACAATCCTGCTCCGTCGAAAGCCGTCTTGCTGACACATATGCTTCAAAACAGCCTTCTTTTCCACAAAAACACTTTCTGCCATGTGGATGAATCGTCATATGTCCGAACTCGCCATAACGGTTATGCACACCGGTCTGTAATTTTTCTTTATCGATATATGCCCCGCCGACACCTGTATTTAACATGACGTACAGCTTTGCATCAGACTGACCCGATGCCGCAGAACGGTTAAAATCCTCCACATTATTCATCGTCAGATTCTCAAATTTTCTGTCAAACCAGAATTCCGCATACGCATTTGCCCTTGTAATATTGGTTGCACGGCAGGTATAAGGAATTGCTTTGGTAAGCTCCGCTATCGGATAATTGCGGATTCCCATGGTCGGGGAGAACACCAGTGTCTTATTGTCATTATCAAAAATACCGGGAATTGTGATTCCCACACCCAAAACATCTTCGTCTGCGACATTGTTGCGGGAAATCACATCTTTTACAAGCTGCGCAATACTCTCACTGTAAACGGCATCTTCCGTAAAAGAAATGCTCTTTTTTTCCGAAAAGACAATCTCCCCTTTTAAATCGACAAGGGACACTTTAATGCCGGCATCTGAAAGATTGACACTGACCGCACACTTTGACATCCCGTTTACCGTAATTGCCTGTGCCTTTCTACCGCCTGTTGATTCAAAATTCCCCACAAAGTCAATCAGATTTTTCTCTAATAAAAGCTTTAAATTCTGATTAACCGTAGGCAGGGATAACTGTAAAATATCCGCTATCTCCTGTCTTGAAATCTTATCCGCATAATGAATCAGCCGGAATATTCGGTTTTTATTGAAACGTTTTACGTCCGTTGTTGTGATTTTTTCCGTTGTAATCATACTTCCTCCATGCCGCAGACGGCGTTTATCTGTATCTTCTAATCTCCATTCCGCAGGCATTTTAATGCCTAAGGAATCGCGAACTGAATTTATTCACCAAAAACTGCTTTATAATCATTCTGGAATTTTACAATGCCCGCATCAGTCAGCGGATGGTGAATCATCTGTTCAATAACCTTGTACGGTACGGTCGCAATGTCCGCACCTGCGAGTGCACAGTCTGTAATATGGATTGGATTTCTGACACTTGCACAGATGATTTCTGTCTGAATGTCATAATTGCTGAAAATGTCTACAATCGTCTGAATTAAGTCAATCCCCGGCTGTGAAATATCGTCTAATCTGCCAAGAAACGGCGATACATAAGCCGCACCCGCTCTTGCTGCAAGCAGTGCCTGATTGGCTGAAAAGATTAAAGTGACATTGACCTTGATGCCTTCGCCTGATAATACTTTGGTTGCCTTTAAGCCCTCTGCCGTCATCGGAATTTTAACAACCATATTCGGATGGATTGCGGCAATCTCCCTGCCCTCTGCAATCATGCCTTCGGCATCGGTTGTCGTGGCTTTGACTTCCCCGCTGATTGGTCCATCTACGATAGATGCAATCTCCTGAATGACTTCTTTAAAATCCCGTCCTTCTTTTGCAATCAGTGACGGATTCGTCGTCACCCCGCAAATCACCCCTAAATCATTCGCCTTTTTAATATCCTCTACATTCGCTGTATCAATAAAAAACTTCATACTCTCCTCGATTCTAAACTAAAATGAACTCTGTGCTATACTATCAAACACCGGTTTTAATGCCGGGTATATCTGCTGAAACTGACGATACTTTTCTTCGTAGCGTGCCGCAATTTCCGCATCGGGTTCAATCGTATCCACAACGTGGACAATCTGTCCCGCCGCCGCTTCTACCGTTTCATAAGCACCCGTGCCGACTGCCGCAAGCATTGCCGCACCAAGGGACGGTCCTTCTTCTTTATCCAGTACACATACCCTTATATTTAAAATATTGGCAATCATCTTGCGCCACAGCGGACTTTTTGCACCGCCGCCGCAGATTTTGGTTTCGGTAATCTTCATACCTAAGCTTTTTGCCACTTCAAAGGAATCCCGGATTGCAAATGCAACACCCTCTAAAACAGCCTGTGTCATATCGGTTCTTGTCGTGTCCATCGTCATGCCTGTAAACGTTGCCCGTGCCAGCGGATTGTTGTGCGGAGAACGTTCACCCATCAGATATGGCAGATAAAAAACATGATTGCTGCCAAGCATCTCATCGGTAATGCCTTCCTGCTCCTTTGCATAGTCACCTGTACCTATTATATCATCAAGCCACCATTTATTACAAGAGGCAGCACTCAACATACATCCCATTAAATGATAATGACCGTCTGCATGGGCAAATGCATGAAGGGCATTATTTGCATCAACACCAAATGTCATGCTTGAAATAAAAATTGTACCGCTTGTACCCAGTGAAATGTTACAGCTTCCGTCACCGACCGTTCCCGTGCCGACTGCTGCCGCCGCATTGTCCCCGGCTCCCGCAATGACTGCCGTATCTGTTGTAAGCCCCAGTTTTTCTGCTGCTTCCTCTGTCAGATGTCCAATACATTCATAGCTTTCAAAAACTTTTGCCATGCAGTCTTTTGAAATACCGCATATTTCTAACATTTCCTCAGACCAGCAGCGTTTTTTGACATCAAATAAAAGCATCCCGGATGCATCCGATACATCGGTTGCGTGTACACCAGAAAAACGGTATGCCAGATAATCCTTTGGCAGCATGATTTTACGGATTTTTTGGAAATTTTCCGGTTCATTTTCCCGTACCCACAAAATCTTCGGTGCTGTAAATCCCGCAAATGCGATGTTTGCCGTGTACTCTGTCAGCTTTCCTTTACCGATTGTATTGTTTAAATATTCACATTCTTTTGTCGTTCTGCCGTCATTCCAAAGGATTGCCGGGCGAATCACCTTATCATTTTCATCTAAAATTACCAGTCCGTGCATCTGTCCGCCAAAACTGATACCTGCCACTTCTTCTTTCTTTATGCCCACTGTCAGTTCACGGATTCCCGCAACCGACTGTTCATACCAGTCATACGGATTCTGTTCTGACCAGCCGGGCTTTGGAAACGAAATCGGATATTCTTTTGAAACCGTTTTTACAACCGTCCCCTGTTTATCCATAAGCAGAAGCTTTACAGAAGAAGTCCCTAAGTCCACACCAATATAATACATATTTTTCTCCATTCCACAGGCATTTTTATCTGCGCCGGTTCATGCGCCTGCGGCATAAACCGGCCGTATATTTTTATCTATGGTATCTTAGCCAAACGGATTTTCCGTCTTATAAAGCATGCCCTTTGGCTGGTTAAATCCGATATCCTCAATACCAATATACTTAAATACTTCAAAAATGGCTTTTCCGAAATGTCCGAATGCAACCGCACCGTGATGCGGGAAGTTCTTTTCGATTAATACGTGTCTGTAGAATCTACCCATTTCAGGAATTGCAAAAATACCGATTGCACCAAAAGACCTTGTTGCTACCGGAAGGACTTCGCCCTGTGCGATGTAAGCACGGATACCGCCTTCTGCCGTTCCCTGTAATCTGTAGAATGTAATGTCGCCCGGAACAATATCCCCTTCTAATGTACCGTTTGTTACTTCTTCCGGCAGAGAGCGTGCCATAATCATCTGATTGCGCATTTCATGGAAGGACAGCTTGCATGCCGCCGTATTGCCGCAGTGGAAGCCCATAAACGTATCCTTTTGTGTATAGTCAAACTTTCCTTTGATATCTTCGTTATAAATGTCTGCCGGTACGGAATTGTTAATATCTAACAGTGTTACAACGTCTTTGCTTACCGTGTAGCCGATAAATTCGCTTAATGCACCGTAAATATCGACTTCACACGAAACCGGGATTCCCATGGCAGTCAGTCTTGAATTGACATAACACGGTACAAAACCAAACTGTGTCTGGAATGCCGGCCAGCATTTTCCTGCAATTGCCACAAATTCCCTGGAGCCTTTATGGGCTTCTACCCAGTCAAGCAGTGTCAGTTCATACTGTGCAAGCTTGTTTAATATTTCCGGCTTTTTGTTGCCTGTGCCGAGTTCTTCTTCCATGCTCTTTACAACTGCCGGGATTCTCTCATCACCTGCGTGCTTGTGAAAGCTTTCAAATAAATCCAGTTCTGAATTTTCTTCGATTTCAACACCTAAGTTGTAGAGCTGCTGAATCGGTGCGTTGCAGGCGAGGAAATTCGTCGGACGCGGACCGAAAGTAATAATCTTTAAGTGATTGAGTCCATATACTGCACGTGCCACCGGCAAAAATTCATGAATCATGTCTGCACATTCTTCTGCGGTTCCGACCGGATATTCCGGTATGTAAGCGCCGACATTACGCAGTTTTAAGTTGTAGCTTGCATTTAACATACCGCAGTATGCATCACCTCTGCCCTGTACAAGTCCGCCGTTTGCGGAGGTTTCCTCGGCCGCCGCAACAAACATTTTCGGTCCTTCAAAATACTTTGCAAGCATGGTTTCTGAAATTTCCGGTCCGAAGTTGCCAAGGTATACACAGAGCGCATTACAGCCTGCCTTTTTAATATCTTCTAATGCCTGCTGCATATGGATTTCACTCTCAACAATACAGATTGGACATTCATAAATGTCGTCTTTTCCATACTTTTGTGTATATGCATTTACTAAATTTTCCCTTCTGGTTACGGAAAGAGATTCCGGGAAACAATCTCTGCTGACTGCGACGATTCCGACCTTCATTTCTGGCATATTATTCATTTTGTCCTCCATTCTGCCGACACTGCGGCACCCTTATATTTTCTGATTTTCCTGATGTTTTTTATATTTAACATTTGTTTTTTGCATTTACTTTTTAAACCGGCTGTTTTGCCGTCTGTGCTGTTACAGATTTCCGATGGAAATGTTCTCACCTTTCAGCCCGTTAAATGCGCCTGCTATCTTTGCTTCTTCATGCGCCAGCAGCCATTTGTTGGACGCAGCTAAAAGCTTATCTTCTTTTAATAAATGCGGCTGTTCTATCGGATAATTTGTTCCTTTCGGAAGCACTACCACACAGCGGAAACCCTTCTTATCTACACCGCACGGTGCATAGTGCAGGGTTGTCGCATAAACTTCTATCACCGTTCCCGCCGGTACGAAAAAGGCTTTAACCTTTGCGGTGTCATACGTGTCATCTGACTCTATATCCTGCTGTTTTCCAAGCAGTAAAATCATATCGGTCACAGCGATATTGATTTCTGAGCTTCTGTGATACTCTAAACCGTTCAACTTTTCGTTGTGTCCGTTACAGTATCCAATCTGTACCGGCAGTCCGCCGTATACGCTTCTCCTTAAAACTTCACACACCTCAAGTGCTTCAAGGGATGCATCAGACGGTTCGTAAATGACATCGTCCGGCAGCGGTGTCTTTTGCATTTTCTGTAAAAGCTGCGCTATGTCCAGCCCCTCAATAACCTTTCCGTACTCCTTAAATTCCTTTTCTTTCACACTGATAATTTCCATCGTTTCTCCATTTCAGATAAATATTTCTGTCAAATACAACATTGACATAGGTTGTTAAACTTTAGAGCTTTTAGAAAAGTGTTTTTTAAAAGCTTTTATTATTTTAACACCTATGTCAATGTTTTTCAATCATTTTCTATTGTTTTTTTATGAATAAAGTATGAATTTTTATTCATTTTAATCGTTGTTTTCCGGTGTATGCCACTTCCAGTCGCGTACTTCCGGTAAATCCATGCCGTATTCGCTGATGTACTGCTTATGTGCTACAAGTGTGTCACGCATTTTCTGAAGCAGGTACGCGCCCTTGTTTCCAAGCTGTGGCAGTGCATTGACAGCGGCTTCTACCAGATGGAAACGGTCGATTTCATTCTGGACACGCATATCAAACGGTGTTGTAATCGTTCCTTCTTCCTGATAGCCGAATACGTGCAGATTTCTGTTGTGTCTGTAGTATGTCAGTTCATGAATCAGTGTCGGATAGCCGTGGAATGCAAAGATAATCGGCTTATCCTTTGTAAACAGTGCATCGTAGTCCGTATCGGACAATCCATGCGGATGCTGTGTATTGGACTGCAATTTAAACAAATCGACAACATTGATGAAACGAATCTTTAATTCCGGCAGATTGTCGCGCAGAATGGTGACTGCCGCAAGGGCTTCCATGGTCGGTGTTTCACCGCAGCCGACTAAAACTACGTCCGGTTCCTGTCCCTGGTCATTGCTTGCCCACTCCCAGATACCGACACCCTGTGTACAGTGCTTTACAGCCTGTTCCATGGTCAGCCACTGTGGTCTTGGGTGCTTTGAAGTTACCAGTACATTGACATAATCACGGCTTCTGATACAGTGGTCAAAGCAAGATAACAGGCAGTTTGTATCCGGTGGCAGATACATTCTGACAACGTCTGCTTTCTTATTGGCAATGTGGTCTAAGAAGCCCGGGTCCTGATGTGTAAATCCGTTGTGGTCCTGCTGCCATACATTAGAAGACAAAATGAGGTTTAATGAGGCAATAGACTGGCGCCACGGAAGCTGTGAACATACCTTTAACCATTTTGCATGCTGTGCCGCCATGGAATCCACGATTCGGATAAATGCTTCGTAGCTTGCAAAGAAACCGTGACGTCCTGTTAAAAGATAACCTTCCAGCCAGCCCTCGCACATATGCTCTGACAGCATAGAGTCCATAACACGTCCGTCTTTTGCAAGGAATTCATCATTGTCCTTTAATGCATTGTTCCAATCCCTGTTGGTTGCTTCAAAAATTTTACCCAGTCTGTTAGACATCGTTTCGTCCGGTCCAAAGATACGGAAGTTTCTGGTCTTTTCATTGAGCTTAAAAATATCTCTGATAAATCCGCCCAGCTCAATCATATCCTGACCTTCTTTAGCACCCGGTGACGGAACATCTACTGCATACTCCCTGAAATCAGGCAGGCGTAAATCCCGTAACAGTTTACCGCCGTTTGCATGCGGATTGGCACTGATTCTTGAATCCCCTTCCGGTGCAAGTGCCTTTAATTCTGGAATCAATCTTCCTTCTTTATCAAACAGTTCTTCCGGCTTGTAGCTTCTTAACCATTCGTCTAACATCTGTAAATGTTCCGGTCTATCCATCATAATCGGAACCTGATGCGCACGGAATGTTCCTTCGATTTCCTTTCCGTCTACAACCTTCGGTCCTGTCCAGCCCTTTGGTGTACGAAGTACAATCATCGGCCAGAACGGTCTTTCAGTCTTGCCGTTTTCCCTTGCCTCCTTCTGAATCTGATGGATTTCTTCAATAACCGTATCCACGGTTTCTGCCATTTTGCGGTGCATAGTCATCGGGTCATCGCCTTCTACAAAATAAGGCTTCCAGCCGCAGCCGTGGAAAAAGCTTTCAATCTCATCATGTGAAATTCGTGAGAAAATTGTCGGGTTGCTGATTTTATATCCATTTAAGTGAAGAATCGGAAGCACTGCACCATCTGTTACCGGATTTAAAAACTTATTGGAATGCCATGCTGTCGCAAGCGGGCCTGTTTCTGCTTCACCGTCACCGACAATACAGGTTGTAATCAGATCCGGATTATCAAATACAGAACCAAAAGCGTGTGCAATGGAGTAACCCAGCTCACCGCCTTCATTAATAGAACCCGGTGTTTCCGGTGCTACATGGCTTGAAATACCGCCCGGAAATGAGAACTGCTTACACAGCTTTTTTAATCCATCCATATCTTCGCTGACATTCGGATAGACCTCACTGTATGTACCCTCTAAGTAAGAGTTGGATACAAAGAAGTTGCCGCCGTGTCCCGGACCTGAAATCAATACCATATCCAGGTCGTACTTTTTAATCGCACGGTTCATGTGGCAGTATACAAAATTCTGTCCCGGAACGGTTCCCCAGTGTCCGACAATCTTTTTCTTGATATGCTCCGGCTTTAACGGTTCGCGAAGCAGTGGATTATCCAGCAGATACAGCTGGGCTGCTGATAAATAGTTTGCCGCTCTCCAGTACGCATTCATTTTTTCAAGGTAAGCATCTGTCAAAGGCTGTTTTTCAACGCATGTCGTTTCTGTGTTCATGTAAATCTTCCTTTCTTCCTGTTCATTTCATTTCAACGTTTTGTAAAATGTTTTTACAAAAGCCATTTACATAATAGCACACAACCGCCCAATGTCAATATCTTCTTTTATGAAACTTTTCCGATAAATTTTAGAATTGTGTCACCTGCTGCCTGCACCCGATACGGGATTCTGGGCGGACATCAGGGATAACAGTGTCGTCTTTCCCGCACCGTTTCTTCCTATCAGTCCGTATATCTTACCCGGTTCAAGCTCCAGATTCACATTTTTTAAAACTGTCTTTTCTTTATAGCTTTTTCCTGCATTTTTACAAATCAGATTCTCCATTTACTTTCCCTCCATAATCATCTGCACCAGTTCCTGTTTCGTGATGCCAAGGCTCTGCGCCTCAGCAAGCATGGACGCAATATAGTCCTGATAAAATGCATCTTTTCGTTTTTTTTGAATCACTTCTTTTGCTCCCTTCGCCACAAACATACCAATCCCTCTTTTCTTGTATACAATCCCTGCTTCAACCAGAATGTTGATTCCTTTTGCGGCAGTTGCCGGATTAATGGCATACAGCTTCGCCAGTTCATTCGTACTCGGCACCCGTTCTTCTTCGCAGAGTATATCCCGTAAAATGTCGTTTTCAATCATTTCACTAATCTGGATATATATTGACTTTTCCTGTGTTAAAATCTCATTCATTCTGCTCCTCATTCCTTATGCTTCTTAACCGCACACCGGCGGATATAAAAATTTGCTCCTGCTTACAACAATCGCATGAATGTTATTTTTATCTTATATAGTTCAATGGTTAATTAGTTTAGTAACTAACATATGAACTAAGAATAGCACTTGAGGTATCCACCGTCAAGTGCTATTTTCTTTATTTTTTCCACAACGTTTTATACGGTGCGCCTTCCACCAGCACTTTCCGCAGTCTGCCCGGCTTTTCAAGCACCTTTTTCATAAGCAGATAAGCTGCCCCGCCGTATGCCGAACCAAATACGACACTTGCCAGTACATCGGTCGGATAATGAACCGTCAGATACAGCCTTGAAAATGAAATGAGTGCCGCAAGCACCAGTGCGCCGATGCCTTCTTTTTTATTCCACAGGCGGATTGCCACCGCCGCCGCAAAGGAGGCAGAGGTGTGTCCTGACGGAAATGACCAGTCGTAAATCCTGTCAAAGACCCGGTAGAGATTTTCAAAGGTCGGGTCTGCATGAAACGGACGCACCCGCTGGTACAGATTTTTCATGATGCCGTTACAGATGACCAGCGAAATGAGCAGTGCCGCAACCACGGTCGCACCGGTTTTCCGGTAGCGCTTCGGCAGCACAAACAGCATTGCCGCCGCAATCACCAGCCAGATCAATCCGCCATTTCCAAGACAGGTAATCTGATACATCAGAAAATCCAGCACCGGATTATGCAGTTCTTCAAACCAGTGCAAAATTTTTAATTCCATACGCACCTTTCCGCAGCTTTAATCTGCAAATACAATAACATTTTCATTCTTTTCCTTGCAGACAGGCTCCTGTGCCGCGTAACCTAAGTCTACAATGCCCCATACGATATGGTTGTCCGGCACACCGAACTTCTTTAATTCGGCACGTACCTGCGGCTCGTCACAGATTTCCTTTAACTGGTTAATCCAGCAGGAACCAATGCCAAGCTCCTGTGCCATCAGGAACATATTCTCCATTGCACAGGCACAGTCTGCAAGTCCGTTTGTGTTATCTTTTTCATTGGATGCCAGAATAATGACATCCGGGTCGTAAAAATTGTAACTTTCCGGGCGGTTTAACGTTTCCCTTACCACCTTTGCCAGTTCCTGTATGTTTTCTTTTTTACGGATTACCGTAAACTGCCATGACTGTCGGCTCATGCCGCTCGGTGCATAAATTGCCGCCTTTAAAATAGTATCTAAGTCTTCTTTGCTGACCGGTCTGTCTGTATATGCCCGGCAGCTTCTTCTTGTTAAAATATTATCTAATACCGCATTGTTACTCATTTGACACTACCTCGCTTTCCTGTGCGTTCTCCATGCCCTTTGCCTTCTTTTTGGCTCCGGCACGTTCACCCTGCGCAACCTGTTCCATATATTTCCTGGTTTCCGCAACTACCACACCACTTAATGCCACAATGGCAATCAGATTCGGAATCGCCATTAAGCCGTTGAAAATATCTGCAATTTTCCAGACCGCAGATACCGTCATAAACGGTCCGATAAATACACATACAATATACAGCCATCTGTAGCCTTTTACAACCTTTTGTCTGCCGCCGACCAGATATTCCAGACATTTTTCACTGTAATAATCCCAACCGAGAATCGTTGTAAATGCAAAAAATACCAGACACATCATGAGGACAAATGCCGATACCTTAGCCGGAACCGGAAGTCCCTGCTGAAATGCCGCCGTTGTAACCGCAACACCCTGTAAGCCGATGTTCCATGTACCTGTAATTGTAATGGCAAGACCTGTCATCGTACAGATAATAATGGTATCAATAACCGTTCCCGTCATGGAAATTAAGCCCTGCTGTGCCGGTGAATCACTATTGGCTGCTGCCGCCGCAATCGGCGCACTACCAAGTCCGGCTTCATTTGAAAAGATACCGCGGGCAACACCCATCTGCATTGCCATAAGCATACCGCCGATTGTTCCGCCCGTTACCGCACGCAGACCGAAGGCACTCTGCACAATTTCAACCAGTGCGCCCGGAATTGCCGTAAAATTAAAAATAAGAATCAAAACAACCGCAACCACATAACAGCCTGCCATAAACGGCACAATTACCTGTGCTACGGAAGAAATACGCTGGATTCCGCCGATAATAACAAGTGCCACGCAGACAGTCAGTAAAATACCCGTAATAACAACAGTCCATGAATACGTTCTTCCAAATAAATCAACGGTCCATTCGTTATTGGCATCAAAAAATCCGTTGACTGCACTGGTAATGCCATTAATCTGTGTAAAGGTTCCAATACCCAAAAGACCGACACCTACACCGAAAAATGCAAAAATCTTTGCCAGCCACTTCCACTTGTGTCCCATACCGTTTTCAATATAATAGAACGGTCCGCCTAAGATATGACCGTCTTCATTGACAACGCGGTATTTCACCGCAAGAAGACATTCTGAATATTTGGTAACTGTTCCGACAATCGCTGCAATCCACATCCAGAACAGCGCACCCGGACCACCTGCTACCATAGCCGTTGCAACACCGACGATATTTCCCGTACCGATGGTTGCCGAAAGTGCCGTACACAATGCCGCAAAGCTGGATACTTCTCCGTCTTCGCCGCTTCTCTCATTTGAAAACAGTTCTTTGACCGCCAACGGAAATTTCGTTACCTGAAGTCCTTTTAAACGGAATGTCATAAAAAGTCCGACTGCAAGAATCGCTATAATAAGCGGCAGTCCCCAGATAAAATCATCAATCGTTGTCAATGCGGTATTAATGGTATCTAACATGAATTTTTCCTTATCCTTTCCTGATTAAAACTTTCTTTCGCAGTATCATCAAATACGTATTTTGTTCTTATGAAACATATACACCGAAACAAACAGACACACAAACTCTGCCACCGGAATTGCCATCCACACGCCGTTTATGCCAAACAGATATGCCAGTCCGACAATCGCTATCACCTCAACAATCAGTGTACGAAGAATCGACACCACCGCAGAATCCCGTCCGTTGCCGAGTGCCGTAAGATATCCCGATGCAAAAATGTTAATGCCGTTTACTAAAAAACAAACCGCAAACAGCCTGAAACCGGACAGCGACATTTCATATAACGCTGTATTATTTCCGACAAAAATGCGCATTGTCCATCCAGCTGCTAATTGGGATATTGCAAATATCACAATGCCTGCTGCCAGAAGAATCCGGATACACATTGCAAACAGCTTTTTTAAATCCGCATAATTGCCTGCACCGTAATTATAGCTGAAAATCGGTGCAACACCATTTGTAAAGCCCATATACGCGGACGAAAACAGAAAGTGTGCATATAGAAGCACCGTAATCGCTGCAACACCATTGGGCCCAGCAAGGCGCATCAGTATAATATTGAAAATAAATGTCGTCACCGCACTTGCGATATTCGTCACCATTTCCGATACCCCATTGCTCATCGCCTTTAATAAAAAGGACGTATCCCACCGGAACTTCTCAAAATACAGTTTGAGATTCTTCCGGCTGTATACAATCACAGGTACAGCCGCACCGATACCATAACTGATAACAGTTGCAAATGCCGCACCCATCAGTCCAAAGCCCGCACATTTTACAAGCAGGTAATCGAGACAGATATTGCTGAATCCGCAAGTCAGTGACAGAATCAGTCCGTACTTCGGCTTATCATTCGTCGTCCAGAACGGCATGAATAACATCTGTAACATGGAAAACGGTGCGCCAAGTGCCATGATTGTGCCATACTGCACACAGTACGTAACCAGCGGTTCTCCCTTTGCGCCAAGCGCCAGTGAAATCGGACGCATTGTCAGTGCAAAAAGAATTCCCAGCACCACACCCGAAACCACTGTAAAAAATGCAAGCTGTGTAAACCGCTGTCTGGCAAGACTGCCCTTTCCTTCACCGAGCAGCCTTGCCACAATGGCATTGCCGCCCATGGAAAGCATGACACCGATTCCGTTTAACAGATACACCACCGGATACACGATATTGGTCGCCGAAAGCTGTTCACTTCCTGCAAACTGGCTGATAAAAATACCGTCCGTCATGACATAAATCGAAGTGACAATCATCATGGCAACTGCCGGAAAAACAAACTGTAACAGCCGTGCCGTATTAAATTTCGTTGCAATTGTTAATCTACCCATTTTACCTCCACCACATTTTCATGCGGCTTTTACTCTAAACAATCCCGACTGCCTGTTTTGCAAGCCGGTCTGCCTCTTCGTTTCCGGCAACCCCGGAATGTCCTTTTACTTTGATAAAATGCAGCGTAATCTGATTTTTTACAGACTGCACATAATCGTAGTAGGCAATTGTTCCCTTTTTATTGCGCTTCCACAGTCCCTTTGCCCACATTTCGATTCCCATATAATCGTAATAAATGGACAATTCTTCCAGTCCAAGTTCAACGGCTTTTTCAATCGCCGCCATACTGCCAAGCACCTCGCCTGCCACATTCCTCATGGAAGCCATGTCCGCATCTTTGCCGGACCCCTGCAATACTTCTTTAACGCCATCATGGACAAGAAATCCGCCATAACCGTATACATGTGTCTTCTGGTTAAATGAACCATCGACAAATGCATAAACTTCCGGTTCTTTTCCAGCCTGCGCTGTTTCTGCATCTTCTTTAATATACGCCTCTGCCTCCTGCAGGGTTGTAAAACTTTTATATTGTGCACCGGAAAATCCCGTTACCATTGCTTTGCACGTATTCCAGTCCTTGTAAATGCCGGGCTTAATTCCCTTTCTTACTGCATAATATTTTATTGCCATATTTTTCTTATTTCCTATATATTTTATTTTCTATACTAGTAAACTCTGATGACACCTGAGATTTCTTTTACAACAGACATTCCGCTAAAAATGGTCATTGCATCATTGAAGTTATTTTCCTGTACTTCATCGGTAATAATCACCAGTTCTGCGATACCGCCCTTGCGGCTCTTTTGTACAACCTGCGCAATGCTGACACCGTTGTTGCCGAGGACACTTGCGATATTGGCAAGAACGCCCGGCTTGTCCTGTGCATGAATCCGCAGGAAGAATTTGCTCTTTGTTTCACCAATCTGCTTGACCGGAAGCTGCTTGTAACAGCTGCAGCCCACTCTGCCGCAGCAATTATAGACAAGATTTCTCATCACATCCACAACATCACCCATCACGGCACTGGCTGTCGGCATCTGTCCTGCGCCCCTGCCCATAAACATTGCATCATCCATCGCATCGGCATGTACAAACACCGCGTTAAATGCGTCTTTTACGCCTGCAAGCGGATGATTTTCATCAATCAGCATCGGATGTACCTTGACTTCAATGCCCTCCGGTGTGTTTCTTGCCAGTCCGAGCAGCTTAATCACATAGCCGAATTCTTTGGCATAACGGATATCATCAGCTGAAATCTTTGTAATACCTTCTGTATATACCTGTGGAAATGTCACACGCGAATTAAACGCAATCGATGCCATAATCGCCATCTTTCGTCCCGCATCATATCCTTCCACATCGGCTGTCGGGTCTGCTTCCGCATAACCAAGCTCTGTTGCCTGTGCCAGTGCTTCTGCATAATCCATGCCTTTTTCGGACATTTTTGTTAAAATGTAGTTGGTCGTTCCGTTTACAATACCCATGACTTCGCTGATACGGTTGCCCGCCATACTCTGCTTTAACGGACGGATAATCGGAATCGCACCGGCAACTGCCGCTTCAAATTCAAGGTCCGCACCGGCTTTTTCTGCTGCAGCCATCACTTCCTGTCCGTGTTCTGCCAACAGATCCTTATTTGCCGTTACAATCTGCTTTCCGGCTTCCAGTGCTTCAATAATATAGGTCTTTGCCGGTTCAATACCACCCATGACTTCAATCACAATGTCAATTTCCGGGTCTTCTATAATTTCTTTCCAGTTATCGGTTAAAACTGCATCCTCAATGCCCTCTCTTTTCTTTAACGCATTTCTTACAAGCACTTTTTTTACGACTAAATCCGCACCTGTCTTTTGTACAAATTCATCTTTCATCTGCTGGCACAGCTTATAGACACCTGTTCCTACCGTACCTGCGCCTAATATTGCTGCATATATTGTTTTTTTGAGATTTTCGCTCTGCATTTCTTCCTCCCATCTACCGAAAAAACGGTAATTAGTATTTATTATAGCAAATAAAACGGCAAATGACAATCACTTTAACGTGCTAAATAGAAAAAGCAAGGCGTGTTCACCCTGCTTTTCCTGTATAATATGTGTCGTTATTAAAAACCATTCTGCCAAAAGTATGGCCACTGGATTCCATCTGCTGTTCCCGATTTTGACCAGACACAATCCCAGCAGCTCATTTCCCATGTATTGTTTTCATTTTTGGTAAAATATAATATAAGCCCCTGCTCTTTTTCCGGTGTTACATAATATACCTTTGACAATTTTTTTGAATAAGACAATACCTTACATGATTCCTGTTCACTATTCTCATCAAAAAAGCCTGTATCTATATAACGATTATAAAATTCCTTTCCATGCAATACCGTCAGCAATTCATTATGAATAAACGGTACTGCCCAGATAAGAATTATTATTAGTACAATTATACCCAGAATTTTTTGTGTTTTTTTCGTTTAGATTCCCCTCCTCATTTTATTTATATACTATATGATTAAGATTTTGTTTATTCAAATCACTCTTTCAACACTCTTAATCATAACACCAATATATTTTAAATCATTTCCTAGCATTTTGCCAGTATTTCGTATAAATATATGTACTTTAATTCAAATTTCATATTATTATAAAATCACCTATCGAATAATAATCGCAGAATTCTTTTGCAATCTTTGAAATAAAATGCAGAATTACAATCACTTTAACGCGCTAAAGAATAAAGCGCAAAAAGACAGGGAGCAATTCGTTCTCCCTGTCTTTCCTGTATGTCCCCTAGACTTCTACATGTCCATTTACAACATTCCATGTTCCATATTCATTATCTGCTGTTCCGTTATACGTTAAATCCAGTGCGCCATTGGTCATATACCACCAGCCATACTCATTCACTGCAAGTCCGGTGTAATTCCTGTCTAACGCGCCATTGGTCATATACCACCAGCCGTAATCATTCACCGCCATTCCCGTATAGTTCCAGTCTAATGCACCGTTGGTCATGTACCACCAGCCGTAATCGTTGGCTGCCATTCCCGTATAGTTCCAGTCTAATGCGCCGTTGGTCATGTACCACCAGCCGTAATCATTCACCGCCATTCCCGTATAATTAAAATCGATTGCTCCGTTGCTTACATACCACCAGCCATAGTCATTAGCTGCCATTCCGGTATAACTAAAATCGATTGTCCCGTTACTTACATACCACCAGCCGTACTCATTGGCTGCAAGTCCCGTATAATCAAAATCAATTGTCCCGTTACTTACATACCACCAGCCATACTCATTGGCTGCAAGTCCTGTATATCCATAATCCGGATTATCATTGCGGTAATACACCCAGTTATCACCATCATATATCAATCCATTGAGGCTTCCCAACGCATTCCCATTACTATCCACACCGTAAAAAGTTACATTTCCATCGCTATCGGATGTATACCACACTACGGTATCATTGATATATACCGGTTCACAATCTGAAAGCATTCCATTCATGGTATATACCGGGCTGATCTGACTGCCGTCCGCATCAATATATGTATAATCTATTGCTCCGACTGACCGTTTTTGATAGGACCACATCACAAGATATTTATTATCATTTATCTTTACCAGATACGGAGTTGTTGCTGATAAATCACCTTCCAGATTCGTCAGCCAATTCACAAATGTATGTCCGTCTCTTTTTGACTTTCCGACAATGCATACGTTACGATAATCATGCCTGCTGCGGTCATCACTTGTATCTTCCTGATTAATGGAATTGGCTGCAACAAGATATGCACTGTCTGTGACCTCAAATCCACCTACGGATGCACCTGTAGCATTATCTCCGATTTCTCCCGTAAATTCAAAAAGGTCTGTCGATTTGCAAGGATTTTTCCAATAATTCATATTGGAAATAAACTGACCATTTGTAAAATCTGTCTGGTATTCTGTCAGTACAATGCTTCTCGGATAGGCATCTCCATGATCCACTGCAACAAGATGGTTTCCTTCCGTTTTAATAAACTGGTTAAATGAGTGGCTCACATACCCGTATTTCGAATTCATAACATCCGTATAAGAATCTGTAATCACCAGCTTGTTTTCATCAAACTGAATGGTTACATTGGCCTGATGACGAAGTCCGTCTGACGACAAATACATCTGATGACTGGTTCTTACAAAAAGATAGCCGTCCGCTTCTGTCATCCTTACACATCCTGCACGAAACGGAAGAAATGTGTTACAATCATACAATCCGGCTGAACCGATTCTGTTCCAGTTCTTGTCATACTTTGTAATTCTGTAACATTCCACCGTATCTGATTCTTCCTCATTTTTCTGTCCTGTTACAATATAGTAAGCATCACTGCCGCTGTAGAAACCGCCATATATAGGAAGTTCCGGGGCAAGCTGTCTGACACCTGTAACGTTATACTGTGAATCGTAATATTCAACATATATATTGCTTGAATCATAATCAGACTGGACACGCATCATATTCCCATTTCCGATATCTACAAGATAAGAACCGATCGGACTTGCACTTCTGGAATAATTATGCAAACGTGTTGCTATCTCAATATCTGATTTTGTGTTCACCGCAGCCTTTGCCGTAACGGATGTACCGCCTGTAAAAATGAGTGCCGCTGCCATCGCTGCCGTGGCAAATACGCCTGTTGCAAATTTTTTCAACTTCATACACTATCCTCTTTTCCGGGCTGCTTTTACAAGCCCTGCTGGTCCTATTATAGAATAGTCCGGAACAAAAAACAATATTGAAGTTCTGCTTTAAATGCATAAAAGATAAAATGCACTTATCCTCTGTACCGGTTCACTACCGCCATAAATTCCTGCTTCCTTGGTAGTGCCAGTCCTGCCGGGACATACGAAAACCCACAGACCGATTCAATTCCGTCACGATGAATTTTTTCATAAAGTTCATCTGTTATCTGTAAAAGTGTCTTTTTACCGTCAAACAGGTGTTTCTGTGCATAAGCAAGCATATACCCCAGTGCATTTAACTGTTCTGAATCTACTAGCTGCTCAATATAACGGACATCAATATTTTCCTTATTAATACAGATGGTATCCAGTCCTGTTGTTTTGATTTTTACCCTGTCGTCTGCTCTTTTTGAAGCCTTCGGACAGCGCTTATGACTGCTCTTTTTATATGCCGGATTTTCGGACTGTGCCAGCGGAAATTCCTTTGCCTGTGTTTTTGCATATTCCGTAATATCCACCGGTTCGTAGCGGTTCATCTGAATAATCAGATCCGCTTTATGAAAATACGAGCCGCAGCTTCCCGCTACAAGTATGGTGGAAATGCCTTCTTTTTCATAAAGTTCCCGCACCCTGTCTATAAACGGAATAATCGGCTCCTGACTGCCATGTACAACCCGCTGCATCAGCACATCACGAATCATAAAATTCGTTGCACTGGTATCCTCATCAATCAGCAGCAGCTTTGTCTGTGCTTCCACAGCTTCGGCTACACCTGCTGCCTGTGACGTACTGCCGCTGGCATCCTGCGTAACAAAATGCACCGTGTCTTTTCCGTTTGGCAGATTGCGGATAAACATGGAAATATCCACATCGTGAATGCTTCTGCCATCTTCCGCCCGTACCTTTACCGCGGTATCATCCGTCACCGTATATTCCCTGCCGTCCCCTGCAATATGATTGTACACACCGGCTTCCAGTGCCTTTAACAGCGTTGACTTACCGTGATACCCGCCGCCGACAATCAATGTCACGCCTTTTGGAATGCCCATGCCGGTTATCACGCCCGCATACGGCAGGTGCATTTCAACACGCAGGGATTTAGGCGACTGAAAAGGAAACGCATCCCGCATGGGACGGTCAGATACCCCGGACTGTCTTGGAAGCACTGCACCGTCTGCTACAAATGCCGCCAGATTTTTTTCTTTTAACTGTCTGCGCAGACTTGCCGTATCTTCTGCAAGGTGGACTGCTTTTTGTAATTCTTTTGCCGGAACTGCTGAAAAATACAGTGTTTTTTTTACACACTCCGGCAGATATCCGAATAAAATCTTTTCCAGTGCTTTTGCATCAATTGTCCTTCCATGTGCCGGAAAACCAATTTCCAGCCGCACTGTCACACTGCCTGTATGATTATCCATCTGACACGCTGAGCGGGATAAAATTTCCTGTCCGCAGCGGCTTACAGATAATAAACCGCTTTTCCCCGAACCTTTTGCCTGAAAAGAATAGTTTTGAACTTCCCCTGCAAACAGGCGCAGCACAAAATCCTGCACTGCTGTACGCTTATCCTCTGTATCATAATATTCTTTTGGGAAACCGGCTTTCTGTCCCGGCACTTCTATATGTACCTTTGACGGTGCTGCAAACGGATCTCCCTGCACATGGTCAATAGAGAGCATATATGTACCAAAGTCATACATTCCCTGCAATTCTTTATATGCCGGATACCCCCTGTGGTCTATCCTTGCCAGCATATTTTTTAAAACTTCCTGCGATTTCAAAATTTACTCCATTCTGCCCTTTCTAAGCGTCTTATCTACTTATTAAATTCTTTTGCAATTTTTGAAATGTATAAAATAGAAACTAAATCCCATGCACCTTCAAATACAAAGACCACACCGATAAACAGCATAACTGCCGCTACCGTTGCAAACGGATTAAACAGTACAACGATTCCCAGAATAATCATGACAGCCGCACAGACTGCCTCAATCCACCAGCCACCGGCATCCAGCTTTCTAAAATCCAGTGCGTACTGTAATTTTAAAATACCATCGACAATAATGATAATTGCAAAAACAGTTGTTAAGAATACTTCAATAATGCCCGGACGAATCAGAATATACAATCCGAAGCCTGCCAGTGCAACGCCCTGAACCAGTCCGAATGAACCAAGAATCTCATCATTTCTAAAATACGCAACCAGACGAACCACACCCCAGATACAAAGAACCGCACCCACACCGCGGCAGATGATATTACCCGAAGTATTCGGGAACAGAATCATAAAAATTCCCGCCAGCATCAGCACAATGGACAATCCTATCATTTCATTTCTAATTCCTTTAATTTTCTTTACCAAGCCTTCCATAAGTCATGCTCCTTCCTTAGGTTTCGCTGTCCTGGACTTTTGTCCCTGACATCTTTTTATCATTATAGCATAAATGCCATCCTTTGTTTGTTAAATTTTTCATAAACTTCAGGACAAAACCTTTGATAAGGAAGAAGCATCACCGCCTGCTGCAATTTTACCGGAAACGGTGCTTATGGAAATCCCTCTGCTTACAGGGATTTATAGGTGCATGAAAACTTCTGCTTTGCTTCATCGACCTTTTTATCCTCTGCCTCCGGTGTCGGATAAAGTCCTCTTGTATGCATGGCATTAAAAACTTCTTCCTGAATCTTGTGTTCCTCAGACAGACAGTTTAAAATTGCCTCGCGCACAGTATCATGCACACATTCATTTGCATACGTGTTGTAATTATTGGTTGCCGTCTTTTCGGCTGTTAATGCATCCTGTAACACTTCCTTATCCGTATAAAGCTGTTCCATAACAAACCTCCGTTTTTCTTTTATTTTGTTTTAGCCAAGCTGCTTGTAAAGGGAATCAAAATGTTTCTGGTGTCTTTCTGAAATCTGTTCAAATTTATCCTTAATTTCCTCGTCTTCTGCATGGTTTGCAAGCATCTTAAACTTTTTGATGAGTAATTCTTCTTCACCTAAAAGGTCATTTAATGCCAGTAATTCTTTTTCTGAAATTGAATTCATCCCGGTTCTCCTTTTTTAATTGATTTGCAGCGCAAAATACATCTGCACCATAAGAGTATAACCATTCTTTTCTTTTTCACTCCCGAACATATTTTCACCTTTTCAGAATTTACCACTTTACGAACATTTGTTTGTGTGTTATAATAAATCAAACAAATGTTCTAATTAAAAAGGGGAATGTTATGATTATTCAACAAGATATGGATTTGATGAAAAAGCTGACGATTCTTTCTGATGCTGCAAAGTATGATGCCGCCTGTACCTCCAGCGGTGTCGATAAAAAAAATAACGGTGCGGGACTGGGCAATGCGAAAGCCTGCGGCATCTGCCACAGTTTCTCAGCCGATGGCAGATGTATTTCCCTATTAAAGATTCTTTTTACCAACGAATGTATTTACAACTGCCGCTACTGTGTGAACCGCTCCTCCAATGACGTCCTGCGTGCCACATTTACACCGGAAGAAGTCTGCCGCCTTACAATTGAATTTTACCGCCGCAATTATATTGAAGGACTGTTTTTAAGTTCCGGCATTATCGTAAGCCCCGATGAAACGATGAAACGGCTTACCGAAACCGTGATGCTGCTGCGCACGAAATATCACTTTGGCGGCTATATCCACCTTAAAGGGATTCCCGGTGCTTCTCAAAGCCTGATTGAAACCGCCGGGTGGTATGCCGACCGCATGAGTGTGAATCTGGAACTTCCGACTGCTGATGGTTTAAAGACCCTTGCGCCGCATAAGAGCCGTAAAAATATTCTGACCCCGATGCGGCAGTTACAGCGTGGTATTCATGCCAGCCAGCTCGCACTGGGAATACAGGAGCCTTCCCATGGTTTACTTTCAGAAAATGCCCCTGTTAAGACCAACTTATCCCACGGCACAGGTGTCCTGTCTGCTTCGGGATACCAGCCACCGCAGCGTTCTTTACAAAGACAGCAGCCCCGCTTTGTGCCTGCCGGGCAAAGCACGCAGATGATTATCGGTGCCACAAAAGAAACGGACTATCATATTGTGACCGTTGCAGAAGCCCTCTATCACAACTATGATTTAAAACGTGTGTTTTATTCGGCTTTTGTCAATGTCAATCACGATGAAGCCCTGCCGGCGCAGCCTGACGGAAAAGGTGTACCGCTCTTACGCGAACACCGCCTGTACCAGGCAGACTGGCTGATGCGATTTTATGGTTTTCATTCCGGTGAACTGCTATCTGAGGAAAAGCCGAATTTTAATGTTTTATTAGACCCCAAATGTGACTGGGCAATCCGGCACTTAGAGCAGTTCCCGGTTGAAATCAACCGTGCAGACTACTACACACTGCTAAGAGTTCCAGGTATCGGTGTCCGCTCTGCCCAGCGCATTGTAAAAGCCCGCCGCAGTGCCAGACTGGATTTTAAGGATATTAAAAAGATGGGTGTTGTATTAAAGCGGGCGCTTTATTTTATCACCTGCTCCGGCAGAACACTCTACCCAATCCGAATGAATGAAGATTTTATTACCAATAGAATTATCGGTGTTGAAGCCTTAAACCGGTATCAGATTGAACACCATGACAGCTACCGGCAATTGTCGCTCTTTGATGATTTTCACATGGATACACCATCATCTGACAAATAGAATGTTATCAATAAACAATGAAAGGAAGACCGCCTGATGTATACATCCAGACCCAAAGCACCACTATGCCCCGTTACCGTTTATCTTTGCGAAGATACCATTGACGGTATTTTTACAGCCATTTACCGTGCATGGGCAGACGGCACCAGTCATACTGATGTCCGTGTGCGCACCAACGATACAATGTCCTTATTTGAAACCTATATCTTTAGTAAAAGCGATGGAACCCTTGCCCGGAAAGTCCAGCGTTCTATCATCCAAAAGTTATCTATTGATATTTATGAAACCTGTTATCAGGCGATGCTTTCCGATGATGATAAAAAAGCTTCCACGCTGTATCACTTTTTACAAAAAGCCTTCCGCTGCGGCAGTGACATTTTAAACCGACTTAACGACCCCGACGTTTTCCGGATTTTTGAACTGTCACGCACCGTCGGGCATGAAGCACACAAGTATCTTGGTTTTGTGCGTTTTGAAGAACGCAATGAAAATCTGCTGACAGCACGTATTCAGCCCAAATCAAATGTCCTGCCGGTGCTTGCCGCACATTTTGCCGACCGGCTGCAGCCTGAAAACTGGATTATTTTAGATACCATCCGCCGTTTTGCTGCAATCCACCCGGCTGAAAAACCGTATTTCTTACAATGGGGTGTGACAGAAGAAATGCTTTTATCCGTTCCGGTTTCAGACCATGAAAAAGACTGGGAACAGCTCTGGTCCTGCTTTTTTAACACCATTGCGATTCAAGAACGTAGAAACACCGACCTGCAGCGCAGTCTTATGCCGTTACACTACCGCACTTATATGCCGGAAATCACAAAATAAGACAAATGGTAATATTTAATTCTGATTTTAGTGCAGGCGCAGACTGCGCTTTCCCGACAGCTGCTTTTTATCAGACAGCAGCCATATCAGCCCATGTGCCAGTCTGCGCTCCACCTTGCACATATGTCCACCGGGTTCATGGACAAAAGTAGTCTGCGCCACTTTCTGAAATGCTTCATATGTCCATCTGGTATCTTCTTCGATATGGCACATTGATGGATCTGTTGTATTCTTTTCCTTGCCGCCAAGACTGAAATACACACTATCTTTTATCCGCATTTCCTTTTCCTGCAATTTCTTTTCAATCTGTTCCCGGCAGTAGTCCTGAAATCCCGGATACCACAGTGAACCAGAACAGCTGATACAGCCCGCAAATCCCAGTTCAAAGTAATAATACAGTGCTGCAAGCCCACCGAGCGAATACCCCAGTGTATACACCTCTCCCGACAGTGGAAAGCTTTCTTTTAAATACGGCAGTAACCTGTATTGTATAAAATCAAGATACTGCGGTGCATTCCCGGCAAATTCACGCCCCTGCAATGCCGTGGCATACCACGGTGAATAATCCGCATCCCATTCTATCGGACCATATAGTGCCAGCACAAACGGTCTGACTTTGCCCGCTTCTATCTGCGGCATAACTGCTTCTTTTAAGCTGTCATGCAGCTTTTGTGTATATTCTCCCACAAACGCAAAAACAAGCGGGAATTTCTCCCCGCCTGCCTCTGCCATGGAATGTTGCTGCTCCGTACAAAACGCCTCCGCCCTGCACGTCTTTTCTTCCAATAAAAAAATCATACTACTCCTTATTTTTTCCACGTTCCCGGCGCAAGCAGTATCAGCATTGGGAATATTTCAAGCCGTCCTGCCAGCATATCAAAAATCAGCACGATTTTTGAAAACATGGAAAATCCTGCAAAATTCCCGGTCGGTCCAACGACATTTAAGCCCGGTCCGATATTGTTAAAGGTCGCCGCAACCGCTGTAAAATTCGTCGTCAGATCAAACTTATCAAAACTGATTAACAACACGGAAAGCATATAAATAAAAATATATGCAATCAGATAAATATTAGCTGAACGTATTGTATCATGATCCACTGCTTTGCCATCACATTGAATTACTTTCACGCTGCGCGGATGAATCAGCGTAGATAATTCTTTTCTCAATGTTTTAAAATAAATAATATATCTCGATACTTTCATACCGCCGCCCGTACTTCCCGCACAGGCACCGATAAACATCAATACAACTAGTATCGACCTTGAAAAATTCGGCCATAAATTGAAATCCACTGTTGCAAAACCGGTTGTTGTCATCACGGACGCAACCTGAAAAGCTGAATGATGCAGGTAATAAAACGGGCTTCCCCCCTGTACAATCGTAAGGTTGGCTGCAATCATCAGCGTTGCGGCTGCAAAAATAATCAGATACCAGCGTACTTCTTCCATTGCAAAAGCTTCTCTTACTTCTTTCACCAGCAGAAAGAAATAAAAATTAAAGTTAATGCCAAAAAGCACCATAAAAATCGTTACGACATTTTGCAGATACGGACTAAAACTGCCCATACTGTCATTGTAAACACCAAAGCCACCGGTACCTGCCGTACCGAATGCCGTACAGATGGAATCAAATAAAGACATTCCGCCTGCCAGCAGTAACAGCATTTCAATCACTGTCATTGTCAGATAAATCCCATAAAGTGTCATTGCACTCTTTTGCAGCTTTGGCAGCAATTTGCCAAACTTCGGTCCCGGACTTTCCGCACTCATCAAATAGACTTCTGAGCTGCCTCCAAGAGGCAGAATTGCCAGAATAAATACCAGTACACCCATACCGCCAATCCAGTGTGAAAAACTCCGCCAAAACAGCATACACTTTGGCAGGCTCTCTACCTCCGGCAGAATACTCGCACCGGTTGTTGTAAAACCGGATACAATTTCAAACATTGCATCAACAGGATTGGGAATCACACCACTTAATACAAATGGCAGTGCACCAATGATACTTAATACAATCCAGCTTAATGAAACAGACACAAAGCCTTCTTTTGCAAAAAAGGAACGGTTTCCGCTTTTCTTATGGGTCATATGCGTTCCCACCACCAGACAGGCTGCCCCGCATACCGCAAAATATATGCCACTGGACTCTCCGTAAATTAATGCTATTATTACCGGAATCAACAGAAATGCCCCCTCAAAACGGATGACATGTCCTAAAATTGTTCTAATAATTGAATAATTCATCTTTCTTCACCATTCTGCTGCAAATGCAGCAAATTTCAGATTCAAACTAATCTTCATTTCAAATCACGTTGCTGTTATTTTAAAATGTCTGACAGACGCTTTAAACCAAGATGGGTCGTTACCACAATCACGGAATCTCCCTCCAGCAGGCAGTCCTGTCCACTCGGGGTAATAATATTTCCACCACGGTTAATACAGCAAAGCAGCAGGTTCTTTTTTAATTTTAAATCCTGCAGCTGCACGCCGGTCAGTCCCGGTGTGTCACAAACAACAAACTCCAGTGCTTCCACACGGTTATCCATCAGTCTGTACAGTGTTTCTATGCTATTATTACTCTTTGAATTTTCCATTGCGCGCACATACTGTAAAATAAATTCTGTCGTAATAAACTTTGGTGAAACGACACTGCCAACATTTAATTCTTCACTGACTTCTTCAACACGGATTCTATTGATTTTAACAATATTTTTAGCATTGGCAACTTTTTTTGCATGTAAAGATAAAAAGAGATTTTCCTCATCAAATCCGGTCAGTGCAACAAATGCATCTGTTGCCGCAAGATCTTCTTCCTCTAAGAGCTTACTGTCCGTTGCATCTCCATGAATAATCATCGTCTTTGGCAGCAGACCGCTTAAAAGTTCACAGCGCTTACGGTTCATTTCAATGATCTTCACCTTTTTATTTGCCTTATTTAAAATCTTTGCAAGATAATAAGACATTGTACCGCCGCCGGCAATCATTACATTTTTAATATTTCTTGTGTGGATTCCAACCTCTTTGCACATCTTATCAACCTCAGCAAGGGGCATAATTACGGAAATATTATCGCCCTTCTTTAAGACAACATCTCCGCTTGGAATGATAATTTCATGATTTCTTTCAATCACACAGATTAAAAAACTTCCTTTAAATGCGCCGCCCACATCAGCAACCTTCATATCTGCAAGCACAGAGCCTTCCGGAATCAGAAAACGGATCATATTCACCCGGTTGTTTGCAAAAGAATCCACTTCCATCGCAGACGGAATCTGAATCAGTCTTGCAATTTCAACTGCCGTTGCCCATTCCGGATTAATTGTCAGCGACAATCCCATTTCCTGCTTAATAAACTGAATATCTTCATTATATTCCGGGTTACGCACTCTTGCCACGGTATGACAGTTTGATGCTTTTTTTGCAATCAGACAGCTGAGCAGATTAATCTCATCACTGTCTGTCACAGCAATAAATAAATCCGCATGCTCAATTCCTGCCTCTTTTAATGTGGAATATACGGTACAGTTTCCTTCAATAACCTGTACATCAATCATTCCCATTACCTTTTTTAATAATTCCGGTGCCGTATCAATAAATGTTACCTCATGTCTTTCTCTGACAAGCTGTTCTCCCAGGGTTGTGCCTACTTTTCCACAACCGGCAATTATAATATTCATTTTAATCCGATACCCTTTCCCTTAACCTCTTCAATATTAGCGCTATGAGTGGCATGCCGCTCTTTGTTATATAAAAAATAGCTGTATGCTATGTATTATAACAGATTTCTTAAATAACTCAACAGATTTCTTATTTATAAACTGCAAAAAGTACCCGGAAAACACTTCCGGATACTTCTTACTTTATGGTATTTTATTTTTGTTTCCTTACTCTGCTTCTGTCCACAGTCCGTCTGCATTCAAACGATCCCAGTCCACTTCCAGTACGGTTACCATATGCCCCCTGTAACCCATCTGTTCTTTTTCCAGGATATATTTTTGTTTCAAAAGATTATCTAATGCAAGTTTAACCTTCTCATATGGAACATGATTATATTCCGAAACACTCTTTACTGTTTTTCCGTATGTGACCGTCGTTTTCGGTTTATTCCGCAATCTGTTTAAGCTTGTCAGAATTAATTCGTTATAATGATTCTTTTCCTGTGACTGTCTTGGCATCTCCACATAACTGGTTGCCTCTGATTTCAACCTGTTGCTGAATCCGTATTTCACACCATAAATAACTACCTTTTTTTCCAACTCTTTCAAATACTGTACAACTTTTGTAAAATGTGCATCCCCTGTAAATAAAACATAAACTTCTTCGTTTTCTTTATCTGCAACGCTTCTATATATGGCATCCAGCATGATTACATCTGTAAAATCCTTATCCACGCCGTCTTTTTCACTCGCTGTATGAATTACATTTTTAGTCAGGCTTTTCAGACGTTCTAAATCCATGCCGATATTATACTTTGAAAAATCTCCAAATATATACAATCTGCTGATTTCATATTCATCTTCCAGTTCTTTTAACCATTCTTCAATATTGGGTTTCATCTGAAAATTGTTGCGATAGCCATAATACCAATGCTCATAATCTACAAAAATTGCTGCCTTCGGCTTTCCGCCTTTTTTCTTAAACCAAAACACTTCTTCACCCCCTTTAATTTGCTCCCATAAAATACCATACGTATTAATCATACTAAATTTGTATGTAAAAATCAAATAAATTTGCACAAGGCATTTTCACCCCATGCAAATTTATTTTTCATATAAGCCTCATTTCTGAACAGCTTTGCCGCAAAACGATTTCTCATCTGCCCTCAGGGCTATTAAACTTCATCAATCGCCTTGCCGATATCATGACGCATATACTTATTGTCGAAGTTGACCCATTCTGTTGCTTCATAAGCATTGGCACGGGCTTCCTTTAACGTCTTTCCGGTTGCCGTAACACCTAATACACGTCCGCCGTTTGTAACAATTTTTCCGTTTTCGTCAAATTTTGAACCGGCATGGAACAGATAATATCCGTCCTTGTCCTTGAAATTTTCCATTCCCGTAATTTCAAAGCCCTTTTCGTATGCCAGCGGATAACCGTCAGATGCCAGTACAACGCAGACACATGCATTGTCTTCAAACTGTAAGTCAATCTGATCAAGTGTGCCGTCAATGCAGGCTTCAAATACATCAATAATATCATTCTTCATTCTCGGAAGAACAACCTGTGCTTCCGGATCACCAAATCTTGCATTATACTCTAATACCTTCGGTCCTTCCGGTGTCAGCATCAATCCGAAGAAAATAACACCTTTAAACGGTCTTCCCTCCGCTTTCATTGCATCTACCGTTGCCTGATAAACATACTTCTTACAGAATGCATCCACTTCATCTGTATAGAACGGACTTGGTGAAAAATTACCCATACCACCTGTATTTAAGCCCTGATCGCCGTCTTTTGCACGCTTGTGATCCTGCGCAGAAGACATAATCTTAATCGTGTTACCGTCTACAAACGAAAGTACTGACACTTCACGGCCTGTCATAAATTCTTCTACGACAATGGTATTGCCTGCCGAACCAAATTTCTTATCTAACATCAGTTCGTTGACACCAGCCATTGCATCTTCCTTTGTTTCACAAATTAAAACGCCTTTACCGAGTGCCAGTCCGTCTGCTTTTAACACAATCGGATACTTTGATGTTTCAAGATATTTTTTGGCTTCTTCCGGTGATGTAAATGTTTCATAAGCCGCTGTCGGAATATGATACTTCTTCATCAAATCCTTTGAAAATGCCTTAGAACCTTCCAGAATCGCTGCATTCTTTCTCGGTCCGAACACTCTTAAACCTTCTGCTTCAAATACATCAACAATACCGCCGACTAACGGATCGTCCATACCGACAACCGTCAGGTCAATCTGATTGTCCTTTGCAAAGGCTGCCAGCTTATCAAATTCCATTGCTTTGATGTTGACACATTCGGCAACTTCTGCAATTCCTGCATTTCCCGGCGCACAGTAAATCTTTGACACCTTACTGCTCTTTGAAATCTTCCAGCAGATTGCATGCTCTCTGCCGCCGCCTCCTACTACAAGTACTTTCATCTTTTACCTCTCCAATATTCTTATTTCTGATTTGCTATCATATTAATGGCAGCAGGAAGCAGTTTCCACTCTGCCTGTTCCATTACACGTTTCTGAAGGATTTCCGGTGTATCGCCTTCTTCTACCATAACAGGCTTCTGCGCGATAATTTCTCCGGTATCCATTCCCTCATCTACATAATGAACGGTTGCACCTGTTACCTTTACACCTTTTTCAAGCACCGCTTCATGCACGTGCAGACCATAGTAGCCCACACCGCAGAAAGATGGAATCAGAGAAGGATGGATATTAATAATCCGGTGGCTGTACTGGTGTACCATTTCTTCCGGAATCTTAACAAGATACCCGGCCAGAACGATTAAATCCACCTTCAGCTCATTGATCTTTTCAAGCAGCGCCTTATGAAAATCTGCTCTGTCTGCATAGTCCTTCGGAGAAATGCAGAGTGCTTCAATCCCGTTTTCCTTTGCTCTTGTCAGCGCATATGCATTGGCATTGTTGCTGATAACTGCTACAAGCTCTGTATTGGTAATTGTACCGTCTTTTACGGCATCAATAATTGCCTGGAGATTTGTTCCGCCTCCGGAAACCAGAACTGCAACTCTTAGCATACAGTTACTCCCTTCTCACCGGCTTCTACACGACCGATTACGTAACCTGTTTCACCTGCTTTTGCAACAGCGGCTAACACCTTGTCTGCATCTGCCGGATCAACAGCAAGTACCATACCGATACCCATGTTAAAGGTATTGTACATCATCTTTTCTTCGATTTCACCGTCGTTCTGAAGCATCTTAAAGATTGCAGGTACTTCATAGCTGTTCTTTTCGATGACTGCATGTACACCGTCATGTAACATTCTAGGAACATTTTCATAAAAACCACCGCCTGTAATATGACTGCAGCCCTTAATCTTTACACCGGCATTTTTAATTTCTTTTAATGTCTTTACATAAATCTTTGTCGGAGCAAGTAATGCTTCACCTAAAGTTTTTCCTAATGCATCATAATATGTATTTAATGCTTCTTCTGTAATTTTAAATACACTTCTTACCAGAGAAAATCCATTGCTGTGTACACCGCTTGATGCAATACCGATTAAAGTATCCCCGGCTTTGATGTCTTTTCCTGTAATTAAATCTTTTTCATCTACAACACCGACTGCAAAACCTGCAAGGTCATATTCGTCTACCGGATAAAATCCCGGCATTTCTGCGGTCTCACCACCGATTAATGCACATTCGGACTGAAGACAGCCGTCTGCAACCCCTTTTACAATCTGTGCAATCTTTTCCGGTTCATTCTTACCGCACGCAATATAATCTAAGAAGAATAACGGTTCACCGCCTGCACATGCAATATCATTAACACACATTGCCACGCAGTCAATGCCGACTGTATCATGCTTATCCATTGTGAAAGCAAGCTTTAACTTTGTACCGACACCGTCTGTACCGGATACAAGTGTTGGCTTTTCCATATCCTTAAACTTATCCATTGAAAATGCACCTGAGAATCCTCCCAGACCGCCAAGCACCTCCGGACGCATGGTCTTTGCCACATGCTTCTTCATTAATTCAACTGATTTGTAACCGGCTTCAATATCCACACCTGCTTTTTTGTAATCCATTTTTTTCTCCATTCTGCTGCCTTGCAGCTTAATTTTTCTGTAGCGTTCAATCTATAATTATTTTGTATAATTCTTATAACCGACTTCCTGAAGGTGCGCATCTTTTTTCTGTACGCTTTCCTTTAAGCCCGCAGAATAATCCTTTAACTTTGAAAGAAGTTCTGCATCGGATGTTGCAAGAATCTTCGCTGCAAGAAGTCCTGCGTTGGCACCGCCGTTAATGGCTACGGTTGCAACCGGAATACCGCTTGGCATCTGTACAATCGAATAAAGAGAATCCCTGCCGCCTAAAGAAGTGGTGTGCATTGGAATACCAATGACCGGCATCGGAAAAATTGCCGCACACATACCCGGTAAATGTGCTGCCATTCCTGCACCTGCAATAATGACCTTAAATCCCTTTTCTTCTGCTGTCTTTGCATATTCAAAGAATACATCCGGTTCTCTGTGTGCCGAAATGATCGTCATCTCATAAGAGATTCCCAGCTGTTCAAGAATATCTGCTGCCTTTGCCATAACTGGCATATCAGAATCGCTTCCCATCACAATTCCTACTTTTGCCATAACTTGATTCCTCCATTCTGCCGGTTCATACCTGCATTTTGATTTTATTTGTAGTATTATTTAATTGTACTTTGTTTTATATTTTCCGTCAATATCTTAATCCAAAAACTGTTATTTTAAAAACGGTTTGTTTAATTCTTCACAGCCTGCAAGTACAAATCTGCCGTTTTCAATAATGACGGTTTCGCTGCCATCTTCCGATACTGCCGAAATACTGCCGATTTCATCATACGGAATTGTAATGTCCGTATGGCAGTTAAAATACGCTTTTTCCGGCTCGGTCTTTCGCAGTATGGAAATTTCATTATCCCGTGAAATAATTTCCTTACCGTTCGGATTGTATACAATATTGTCTTCCGCTCTGGAATAACATGTATCACCGATTGCAAAATGCGGTCCCATTTTTTCCACAATAAGAATCGGCAGCTTGTATACAATGTCGTATTGATTTGCCATCACATACGCTGTTGTATTCGTTCCAATTGCAAATTCACCGATTGGCAGGGTGTCATGGTTCAATAACACATTTTCTTTAAAATACTGTCTGCCTTTTTTCGCATCTTCAAAATTATCACAGGAATAATCCGTGACCATACCATCTTTAAAAGACACCTTTAAATTAATAAATTTCAAATCATTCAGATAAACACTGCTGACATTTAAAATGCCTTCTGTTCCTTTTAAAACGGGAGAGGTAAAGACTTCTCCCAACGGAATGTTGACATCGGCAAGACAGTTTTCAAAAACCGTTTCCTTCTGCGGATTGGTGATTTTCTGCAGAGACACACGCATATCCGTCTGATTATTACCACATCCTTTGACATGCACGTATTCCGCGCCGTCCAAGGTATCAATAATCGTCTGCTGGATTTCCTTATACTGATTGTAGTCGAGGGTATTAATCCGCACGATTTCATGAAAGATTTTTTCATATTCGTCCGCATTTTCACTGATTTCCGGCAGCGGGTATGCAATAATCGTAAAGCTTCTTTCCTCGCCTTTAATATATTTGTTGACAACTGCCGAAGACTCGCTGTCATATTTTACAGAAAGCTTCTGCTGTTTTTCATCTAAATGCAGGGCTTCTTTTTTATCTTCCGGCTCAAACGGATTTTCGCCGAACACTTCCATGACCGCAGGACCGCCAAAAACTGCCGCTGCTTCCTTATGCTGTTCATATGCAAAGCGGAGTGCCCCAAGCTTCCTTTCAACAAACTGCGCATCTAAATACAACGCATTGTCAAAACGGTGGTCGTAGTCCATCTGCTTGTTCGGGCTGGTTGCGTAATAACCGATTTTGTGGTGCATGCGCTTATTGATAGAATGCTGTGCCGCACGATATATCGTCGTCTTTAAGCCCATCTGTTCAAACTGACGGATTTCCTCTCTTACCAGCCGTTCAAATCCGATGCAGTAACGGATATTAACCAGTTTCTTTTTGCTGATATCTTTATTGCCCAGTTCAAATCCGATGCGGTATCCTTCCGTAAAGGTCGATGCCATTTGTTCAATCTCTGTCTGGGAAAGCGTATTTAAAAATGCTGCGGTACGAAGTTCATTTTCCGTAATATACTCACCATACCGGTATAAATATCTCAAATCCGTCAAATCGCTGTCCATAATAATGCGCACCGCAAAATCCAGCGACGGGTCTAACTGCTCCCGCACCCTGTACTCGATAAAATCATCGCTGTAATCACTCATATACCAGTAAATGGAATCCTTTAACTGTGCTGCAATATTTTCACCGCCCTTGCAAATGCAGTAACATTCAACAAAAAGTTCTAACAATACCGTAAAATCAGCTTTACGCTGTTCTGCTGCAAACACGATACACCCGCGCAGTTCTGTATACAAAAACGATAAAATCCTGCCTATGTCTTCTCCAAGCCGTGCACAGGCATAAGACGGATTGGCAAAGCTGTTATCATATTGTTTCCCGATAATGTCTTCATACAAAACCGTATTCCAGTGCTGCAATTCTTCCAATGGCAGTTTATCATATCCACCGGCTTTTCTTTTCTCATTCCATTTATCCACAAGTAAAAGAAATTCTGCCGTGTACGTAAAATATGCTGCCAGTCCGGCATCTTCTATCTCTGAATTTTCTTTAATTTCCGCAATACGATCAATTGCCAGACCGTATCGTTCCTTCAGATTATCTTCAAACATTTACAAATCCTCACTTACACTATACCTCATTTCTGAACGACTGGTCGCAAAGATGCGATGAGAAATTCGCGTAGGCGATTTCTCATCTGCAATCATGGCTATTTGTTTTCGCTCAGAAACAAATAGCCGTGTGAAAAATATGCTATCAAGCATATTTTTCACACTATGCCCATCATCAGCACTGCTACCATAAATATTGCAAAAATACCACACATCAGGGAACCTGCTCTTGAAAATGTATAAAACTTATCTTCTTCTTTAAAGCTTAATAGTCCGATAACCAACCCAATAACAGAAAGCATGAAACTGAGCAGTCCAAGGCTTCCTACCTCGAGTCCTGCGTTTCCTTTTGCCTGGAATGCAATATAAATGCCATAGCCAAACGACACCAGTGCCGCCAATCCCATGACTGTTGATATCATGCCCCCCAAGGTCTGGCTTTTATCCGAAAATTTATATTTATTAAAAAGTTTCATGATTTTTTCCTTTTCCTATGAAACTGACACATTTTTTTGTAACACAAAAACGTGAGATAGCCCAATACACCACCGAGTGTATTGAGCATTAAATCATCTACATCAAAACTTCCCACTTTAGATACAAGCTGAATCAGTTCGATTGCAAGACTTAACCCGAATGTATACAGCATACACCCAAAAAACTTAATCCGATGGTCTGCAATCAGCGGCAGGCAGAACCCGAATGGCATAAATGCTACCACATTTCCCGCAATATTGGCAAGCACCGCCGTCAGACCAAGCTGCCAGAAGTGATTAACAAACCGCTTGATTTCTTTAAATGGTACAAGATTATACCGGTACGTGCGTGATACATCCGTCCTTCCGAGAATTTCCGCAAAGAACATAAAATATACCAGTGCAGCAATATACGCAATAAAAATCAGCCATTTCAATGTCTTTTTCATTTTTCTATTTTTCACACAATGCCCATACCTTCCTGATACGCTTAAAATAATGTGTCGGATTTATGTGCCAGAAGTCTTGCACCATTTACAATCAGCAAAACTCCTGTTGTAACACCACATACGACTGAAATAATGCCAAAAACAATATTCCCGGCGCCAATTGACTTGATTTTTTTATATAACTTTTCGTCCATACTACTCCTCATTTCTGAGCGACTTTATCGCGAAGCTGCGATGAGAAATTCGCGCAGGCGATTTCTCATCTGCAATCATGGAGATTTGTTTTCGCTCAGAAACAAATCTCCGTGTGAAAAATAAGCGCATCAGCGTTATTTTTCACACTATCCTCATTTCGCAAACATTTACTTATTTATGCTTCCTTCGCACCGTATTCTTCATAATACTTGTCAATGGCAGCCTTAATTTCATCATCAATAACCACCTTGCCGTTGCAAGGCTTGTTGTATAAATGTTCTACAACGTCTGACATGCTGACAATTGCATTTGCCGGAAAACCGTACTTTTCCTGAATTTCAACAAGGGCACTCTTTTCGCCTTTGCCACGTTCCATTCTGTTTAAAGACACCATTAAGCCTTTGATTGTCACATCGCCCTGTGCCTGAATAATCGGAAATGTTTCTTCAATGGATTTACCGGAAGTTGTTACGTCTTCAATAATAACTACTTTATCTCCGTCTTTAATCGGGCTGCCCAGTAAGATACCTGCATCGCCGTGGTCTTTTGCTTCTTTTCTGTTAGAGCAGTAACGGATTTCTTTACCGTAAAGTCTGTGATATGCCATGGTTGTTGCCACGCTTAACGGAATACCCTTGTAAGCCGGTCCGAACAGCACATCAAAATCATCACCGTAGTTATCGTGAATTGCCTTCGCGTAATACTCACCCAGCTTTTCAAGCTGTGCACCCGTTACATAAAGTCCTGCATTCATAAAAAACGGGGACTTTCTGCCGCTCTTTAAAGTAAATTCACCAAACCGCAACACATTGCAATCTACCATAAATTCTATAAATTCCTGTTTGTACTGTTCCATAATCTATAAAGCCTCCTGTTTGTAATACTTTTAACAATTTTTAATATCTTTTTTATTCTAGCATAAATTTCCCGGTGTTTCAATATATGGTTGTTTTTGGAAGAAAAAGGGCAATTTGCAATACAAACTGCCCAATCAATATATGCAGCCGAAAAGAAAGCCTGTTTCTACACCTGGCCGGCATACTCTTATACGATAAATTTTTCAACCTGTGACTTTAATACATCTGCCGATGCATGTGCCTTAGAAGCTTTTTCTTTAATATCTGACGATTTTTCAACCACAACAGTTGTCTTTTGTGCAATATCCGTTGTACCGGAAGCTCCCTCCGATGCCGCCTTACTTACATCACCAATACCATTCATTACCCCACTGATAGAAGCAAGCAATTCTTCTGAAGAGGCCGAAAAATCCGTAACCAGTTCGTCAACCTTTTGCGCATCATCATTATACGAATCTGCCATTTGTGAAAAGTCTTCCAGATTCTGTACAACATCTGTTCCGACAAATTCAAGCAGTCTTGCAGAATCCCCTGCAAGATTATCAACCGCACCCACAACACTTTGTGTTACTTCCTGAATATGTGAAACTGTTTCCTTGGACTGTTCAGCAAGTACACGAATCTGCTCGGCAACAACCGCAAAGCCTTTTCCAGCTTCTCCTGCCCTTGCCGCCTCAATGGATGCATTAAGAGCCAAAAGATTCGTCTGTGCCGTAATCCCCATAATAGATTCTGCCAGTATGCCAATCTGGTCTACGATTTTAATATCTTCCAGTGCCTTTGTCAGATGGTCACTAATGTCTTCATGAATTTCATGTGTATGTTCATATTTTTTCTGCGTTGTATCCTTAATCACAACTGCACGGTCACGGATACTGTCTGCTTCAAGCGCACCATCCTGTGAACGTGTTGCAATGCTTTTCGCTGCCGTTTCAATTTCATGTGACATTGCATCAATCTGCTGTGAGGATGCCGCTGTTTCTTCCATGGCTGCTGCCAGTTCCTGTGTTGTGGCTGACACCTCTTCAATTTCATGGTCAAGGGACCGGACATTTTCATCAATCTCCTCAACCATACCGCCGATATTCGATGCTTGGCCTTTTACCTCACCAATCAATGTACCTACTTCACAACGCATATTTTCAAGGAATACCGAAAGCTGCCCAAAATCGTCTTTTCTCTTTAAAAGCGCTGGGGCAGTCGGCTGTGAAAAATCTCCCCGTCCCATTGTCTTTATAGAAACTACCGCTTTCTTTAACGGCACGGTAATACTGCGTGTAATGACAATCAGCAGGATAATCAGTAAAACTTCAACTGCAATGACCAGACCAATAAAAATCCCCTCCCTGCTGAGCACATAAGCCGCATATTCTGACCGTATACCATCTATTTTTTCATCAATATAATCCGTATAATTTCCTGTTCCGATAACCCATTCAAATGGTGCAAATGCTTTGCTGTAAGAACGTTTAGGCTGATTATCGGTTTCACCCTCCTTCGGATAAACATAGTCTGTAAAGCCACCATCAGCCTGCTTTCCTACACGGATAATCTCTTTTACCATTTGGTAACCGTTGCCATCCTTTGTTTCCAGACGATTCGTTCCTTCTGTCTGACTGCCAAGCAGCACAACATTGGTTCCATCATACTGATCAACCCAGAAATAGCCGCCATCCCCATATCGGAGCTGACGTATCTCATCTGCTGCCAGTTTTTTTGCCTCTTCTCTGGTATACACCCCTGCTTCATACTGTGTGTAAATGTTCTGGCACAATGAAATCACATTGTCAACCTGATTCTGAATCATCTCATCATAAGATGCACGCTTATCTGACTCTATCGTTTCCAGTGCCTTTGTCTGCATCGCCTTCATAGATTCTGTCGAAAAAACAACACATGCCGTCATTGCCAAAAATGCGGCCAGCATTACAATAATCAGCTTTGTTCTTACCTTTACATTATTCATACTCTTTACCTCTTTCCCCATAATAATCCTGCTGTCATTGTTTCCCGTTCGTCCTTACTCACATGCATTTTCAATGTACAGACCACACACCGGAATCCAACGTACAAAAAATGCATTTGTCCTTCCCAGGTTTCTGTCTCCCATCACGTACAATCTATATTTATTATGTCACTTTTTACACACTTCGTCAATTATTTGTCCTTATATATTCCATCCCTTCTTCCACCAACTGTCCAAGCTGCGCTGCTGCTGTTCCCGGCACATATTTTTCCTGACACTGAATCATTTTTTTGCGGTTTTCCTGTTTTTGTAATGACAGAACTGCCGCGGTCAGCTCCTCTTTGGGATTGGTGACTGCCCGTGCCATGCCTGTCTTTTTAAAAAACTGCATATTCTTTGTTTCACAGCCTGGAATCGGACAGATGTGAATCAATGGAATCCGTGCAGCGGCGGCTTCCGTGCTTGAAAGCCCACCCGGCTTTGTAATAAAGATTCTGCCTGCCTTTAAATACAGCGGCATCTTATCAGTATATCCGACCAGTTCAATTTTGTCCGCATACCGCTTCTGCAGCCGGCTGTACAGCTGCTGATTGTTTCCACAGACCATAATCAGCTTACATTTATGCAGGGAACGCACACGGTAAAGAATTTCCACGACTTCCTCCAACGCACCAGCCCCCATGCTGCCGCCCGCAATTAATAAATACTCTTTTGCAGGATCCAGCCCCAGCTGTCTTTTGGCTTCTTCCGGTGAAATGCGCTCTACACCCGTGTCCGCCGTCGGTATCCCAAGCGGATATAACTTTTCTTTTGGAATTCCGTATTTCCTGAATTCCGGTATCAGCTTTTCTGACGGAATCACAACATCATCGCAGTCGGTTTCTTCCGTAAACGGAATACATGCATAATCGGTAGCCACAAAAATACTTGGCGGCACTTCCATCCCAATTTTTTTCATATTTGTGATAATCTCCGCCGGATATAAATGCGGTGTAATGATGACATCTGCCGGATGCCGTAAAAGATACTCCTGTAAAATATATGCCATTTTACGGTTAATATAATAAACCGGTGACGGAAACGGCAGACGGCGGTATAATTCTCCCAGCCGGTATACGAATCCGAAAAGTGTGCTGTTTTTCTGTACCAGACCGATATACACTTTATCAATCACACCTGCCAGTCTGTTACTTTTTAGCTGGTAAGGATTTATCATTACCACCTGATGTCCCTGTTTTTGGAGCTGTTTTTGGACTGCTGCCCCTGCGGCATTATGTCCACCGCCTGTTCCGCAGGATAAAATTAAAACATTCATCGGTATCACCTCTTTATCCACAATAACTGAAATGTCATTTTTTCACGTTCTTCCTGGCTCATATGCATTTTAAGCAGTATCAGCAGCGATATCAATCCTACACCGATATGCACGGCTTTGGGCAGATTAGTCTCTGAAAATACAATGATGAGCCAGTTTACAATGTATACCGCTACGGTCCGGTAAAAGTTCGGTGAAATCTGTATTACCAGTGAAAAGAATAAAAAACACACCGCAAGAGAAAGTACCGGATACCACATCGGTATCAGTCCGAGCAGACTGCCAAAACTGACTGCAATTCCCTTTCCACCTTTAAAATGATGCCAGACAGGGAAAATGTGTCCCGCTACCGGTGCTGCCAGCACCAGTGCCAGTCCGTTGCTTTCTGCTAAATTCATCTGTGTCATGTGAACATAGGCATAAACCGGGACAAAGCCCTTTGCCATATCAAAAATCAATGTGCAGATTCCGCACCAGAACCCGCCGTATAAAAATGCGTTTGCCGTTCCCGGATTGGCATCCCTGCTCTGCTCAATTGCATTTTTTCTACCAAAAATTCCGCAAAATACTTCCGCATATAATACACTGCCGGATAAATATCCAATCAATGCATATATTACCGCATATGGCATCTTTTTCCCTCCTGATTACGCTCTGATATTTGTATTTTTATTATGGCACTTCCCGCCTTTTTCGTCAATTCTTTGTCAGACTCACGGCTTTAGAAAAGCAGGGTCTGTCCACTTGGACATTCCCTGCTTTTGTTGTTGCCTGATATTTATTTAAAAATATTTTTAATTTTTTGCAGACTGATACGCACTCGTATATGCCGCCTTTATGGCATTGCTGGACTTTGTCGCGCCCGATACACCATCCACACCACTGACACCGCCGTTTGCAAGAATCGCTCCCGGAACTTTGGCATTTGCCTGTGAGAAAAACATTTCATCTGCGCCGCCTGCCGTTGCGGATGCGGATACGCCTGTAACGGCATCACCTGAAATTGTCACAACAACCGTAACCGTGTATCCGTACGTATCGCATACGGCAGTTCCCGTATAATCGCCGTCCGCCTTAAATGTTCTCGGTGCTTCTGTCGGTTTTGGTGCTGCTTCTGTTTTTTCTTCCGCCGGCTGACCCGCACTGCCGCTGTCCGAACCCGAACTTCCGCCCGCACTGCTATTTGTATCACTGCCACTTTCAGATACTGTGCCGGAACTGCCGGAGTTCTGACTGTCAGTGTCCTGTTTTTCCTGTCTGTTCTCCTCTCCGGCCGTGTTTTCAACTGCCGCCGCTGCCGCATTTTCACCGTCCTGCGCGTTCTCGTTCTCCTGTACTTCCTGTGATTCACCTGCACTATCACCGGATTCGCCCGAAATTTGCTGTTCCTGTGTCACACCGTCCGCATTTAAAACCTCTGACGTTGTGCCTGCTTCTCCGTTCTTTTTTACGCCTTTTTCTGTCTGTGTCTGACTCAGTGTTTTATCTGCCGCCGTTTCCTGCGCAGATACTTTATTTCCGGTCCGCATAAAACACATTGAAAATGCCGCAGCACACACAAGCACTGCACAAACAGATACTGCCGCGCTGACTTTCTTTATAAAAGCACTGTCGGCATCCGGATTTTTTGTAAACACCCATTTACGGATTCGCATTGCCGCATATCCTGCAAATACGATACTGTATACAAGCACATTTACGGCATACATCCGCAGTCCCATACGCGCATACGGAATATTAATCAGCATAATATGTACATATAAAAGTCCATAAAATACATAGGCGCTCCGCTGAATCTGCTTCCACTTTTTCGGATTCATCTTTTTGCGGACTGCCGGAAATGAAATCACCGTTAATCCAATCATCAATACAATCAGCATCAGACTGATCACCGCTGCACACCGCTGGACTGCCGGTAATGCCGCCGGTGCCGAAAATAACATCTTAAAATATGTCATGCCATAGGTCAGGTTGTGCGAAAGCACCAGAATTGCCGCCATAATGGACAATTCCCCGCGAATCCGCATGAGCGGTCCGATAAGCTTTGAACCTCTCGGCAATGCACCTGTTATCATGACAATGATAAAAAATGCCGTTCCTATCGTTCCCTTTGCAAAAATGCCCACAATATTCTGCCGTACAAACTGCGGCATTGCCACCGTGCGCAGGCTGAATATAACAATCGTTACAACTGCCGCACCGATGTAAAAAATATTGGGATGCTGCTTTAGCTTGTCTTTTAAAAAGTATACAAATAAGGAAGCTATCACAAGCGCAATAATCAGTAACATAATTCCTCCTTTTTGAGTTTGTTCTTTATGATTTAAGTTAGAAAGATATACTGCCGTTAGTTTCTTCTAACTCTGTTCTATCATAAATATAGAATCCTTTTCTGTCAAGGTCTGTTACTGACAATAATTATCAACTACTTTTTCAAGACATTTACGGTGTAATCCGAGGTAAAATTCTGTGCAATTCCCTCAGAAATATAAATCTGATTGTCTTTTGTAAGTAAAATGACATCAAAATCCAAATCCGTATTTTCATAAAAGCTTTCTGCCTTTTGAAGTCCCATTACAAAAAATGAGGTAGACAGCGCATCTGCCTTTGTTCCGTCTGCACACACAATCGTAACAGACGTCAAATCGCTGTCTGACGGATACCCGGTCTTTGGGTCGATAATATGGTGGTAAGTCACTCCGTTTTCTTCAAAATAACGCTCATATCCACCGGATGTAATGACTGCTTGATTGCTGGTTTCCAGAATGCCAAGATACTGATTGCCTCCCTGCGGACTCTGAATGGCTACGCGCCATGCCGTACCGTCCGTTTTCGTGCCGAGTGTCTGCACATTGCCGCCGAGATTGACCATGCCGTGTTCAATGCCGTATTCCTTAAAAATCTGCATGACACGGCTGGACGTATACCCCTTTGCAATACCGCCAAAATCAATCTGCGCATTATTTTTTAAGACCAGTTCGTGGTCCTTTAACGATACATTTTCATAGGATACTCTTTTTAACGTTTCCTGTAATTCGTCCGCCTGCGGCACTTTGTAATTTTTCGTGGTAAATCCCCACAGCTCCATAACCGGATAGATAGTAATATCAAATGCACCGTCTGTCTTTCTTGAAATTTCAAGGGACTGTTCCACTAAATATGCCGTTTCGTCAGACACCGTTGCACTTCCCTGCGTATTGGCAATTGTGACGTCACTGCCCGTATTTCCCACCGAAAACATCGCATCCAGTCTTTGAATCTCATGAATTGCTGCCGTCACGGCATCCTCTGCCTTTGCTCCGTATGCCGTCAATGACATGTAGGTATCCATTGCAAAAATATCGGATGAATATTTGTCATTTTCCGAAACACTTTCGCTCAGCACGCTGTCCGTCTTTTTGCCACATGCCGTCATGCCTGCCGCCAGTATCACGCACATTGCGGCGGCGGCTGTCCGTTTTAATATAATCGCTGCTTTTTTTCTTTTTGTATTTCTTTCATTTACGATTCTTCTCATAATAATCCTCACTTCTAAGCAACTTGTTGCGAAGCGGCGATGAGAAATTCGCACAGGCGATTTCTCATCTGCCATCATAGCTATTTGTTTTTGCTCAGAAACAAATAGCTGTGTGAAAAATCAGCACATCAGTGTGATTTTTCACACTAGTTTCTGTCCATTCTGACTGTGGTTAGTCACGTAAAACTATATGCCACATCGTTGGAATTGTCAAGCTGCTGCATCGTGTCCAAAATCCGCAAAAAAATACCGCATAAAGAGAAGCTGTTTTTGTTCTCTTTATGCGGCAGTTTTTATTTATAATGCGTTTACTTTCTCAGACTTCTTATGCCATTACCGGTGCTTTCTTCTGAATCACCGCTTCAACGGCATCTACACTGATTTCCGCAACATCGGCAATCTGCTCTAATGTATAACCCTTTTTATACATATTCAGAATGAACTTTTCACTCGTTTTCTCTGTTGCCCGTTCTTCGATTCCTGTACTCAGATTACACATAACTCTCACGTCCTCTCTAATTTCATTACTGACCGGGATATTATATTCATGTTCTATTATATCCAGTTTTTCCTGTTCTTTCAACCCGCTTGAAAGAAGTGTACCAATTAAACGGTGCAATTCGTACTTTTCATCATGCTCCGGTAACTCATCGGTAATACCAATCAGCACGATATTGAGTAAATCCATATTCCCTTTCCAATCATACGGCTCTAACATTTCATCTTTGATAAGGTGAATATGGCTCATGCTGTTTGAATCCATATTCATGCAAATCCAGATACTGAATACCTGTTTTACGTCGTCATAATTCGTATTGACAAAATCCCTCTCTTTCTGCGACGAAACAAGTCTGCTCACATAAAAGACCGCCCGGTTTAATATCTGATATCCTGCCGGTTCATCTTTTTGCGCTTCGATATTTACAATAATCTGCGAAAGACCGTTTTTCATGCGGACATAAAAGATAATATCAAATCTGACCAGTCCCTCATTAATCTCGGCATTTTCTGTATTCAGACCTATGATTCTCTGACCGGTCACATCTGTTTTTTCTGCATTGGTCAGACCCGGTTCAACGGGTACAATCCCAATCTTTGGCTCACCCTCGATGTACATTACTGCATCTTCCGGCTTCATTTCCTTAAACTCATCAACCGTCTTAACCAAAATGTGCGCCAAAATATTCTTCTGTGCCAGTATCCTTTTGACACGGGTATCATACTGTGCTTTATCTCCCGCCGCACTGACTGCATTTGTTATTTCTGTATTCAAGGCATTCCCCTCCTTTTGTAACATTGTAAATCTGCAAAAGCCCCCTTTGCCTTAATACTATTATAAGCGGGTATTTCTGTGGAATCAACTGAAATTTCTATTAAATATTTTGTTAATATCGCAAAAAAATACCGCATAAAGAGAATCTGTTCGGCTCTCTTTATGCGGGGATTTTATTTACAAACCATGTCTGCACAGTATTCTGTTATTCCAGTTTTAATATTTAAACTACAGATAGTATTCCATTGGATATGTCGGATAAGCGATTTCCTCCAGCTGATCCATCGTAACTAACCCTGCCGGAGCGCGCAGCACTGCCGGAATCCGATTGACAATCGTTGCACAGGTATGCTCAACCGTTGCCGGTTTTACAACATGGAATTCCGTATCCGGTTCACCTGTAATCTTCCAGTCGCACATATCACCATCGTCCGGACCATAAACCTTGCCGATACACTGTGTTTCAATAACCGGTCCCTGGAATGTTTCGGTAGTTACAACTGCCGCCATACCGATACAGTTGCCTTTCGGTATCGTTGCATTCATGGTTGATGAGAACAAATCACTGTCATGGAAATACGGTACACATTTCTGTGTCTGGCTCTTAATCGTCCAGCCCATTTTTGATGCAAGTGCCTCATTGGAATTCCATACATAAGAAGGTTCAATCTCTTCCGGGTGTGCAATCTGTTTTTCAAATTCTTCCGGTGTTAAGCCTACGCCGTGAGCTTTTGCAAGTGCCAGTCCGTAATCTTCTACGTTATAGCTGACTGCGCCTTCAATTTTTTCAATCTTGTGACAGCCGCCTGCTACCATGCCGACCATATTAACCCAGAAAATATCTTCCATGCCGCTTCCTACAAAAGTACAACCGTTTTTCTTGGCGGTAACATCTAAGATATTGGCACGAACCGGGTCTGTTGTCCAGCAGTACGTTGCTTCTTCACAGGTTGTAATCACACTGATTCCACGTGTCAGACATTTCATATAATGCGGAAAGCAGTCACTTACCAGACTAAACAGCGTTACAACGGCAATATCCGCATCCGTGTTGTCAAGCACTTCTTCCGCATTGTCGCTGATTAATACGCCGGTCTTTACACCCAGTCCCGCATAATCGCCGATATCCATGCCGACAATAGACGGATTACAGTCGATTGCACCGACAATCTGACAGCCGGTTTCATACAGATACCGCATTGTGTACTTGCTCATCTTGCCACAGCCATACTGAATTACTTTAATCTTCTCCATAACATCCTCCAATTCTGCACCGCTTCCTTTTAAAGTCTGTGTCCTGCGGTGCAAGGACAGTTTCAGACGAATCCTCATTCACGCTTTCGCTTTTCACTATTCAGCATATATTACGCGAACTGATTGTTAATTATTTAACTTTTCGTTGTATTCAGTATAATGTCTAATCTTAGATGAGAGTCAAGCCTATTTTTCCATTTTTACCGGCACCTGAAGCCGCAGATACATCGAGCGCTTGCGGCTGTCAAAGACGTTCATTTCCATAATTTCTTCGCAAATATAATCACCGCAGATTTGATAGCCGTGTTCGCGGCAGTACGCCAAAAGCTTTTTCGCACAGTCGCGTTCCTCATCAAAATCTTCCGTATAAATACATGCATACATGCCATTCTCGATTGTCTGCACACAGTCTTTCATTGGAAAATCGTCATCTACAAAGATAAAGATTTCTTCCGAATAAAAGGTCAGTTTTTCAAACAGCTCCCGCCGCATAATCGTCCCTGCATTGCAGTAATAAACCTGCGGAATATGAAATTCCATCAGCTTATTTTTTAACTGCTTTAAAATCAATTCGTACATATCAATGTTATAATCGTAAAAATTGGTATCCACACACATCGAGTAAATCGTCCTGTCCGGTATGTATTCCAGTGTAATCGTGCCGCTTTTCGGCGATTTCTTATACCGTTCAATGCTTGCAACCGTCCTGTCAATCGCCTGCATTTTAAATTTTAATTCCTGCATCTGGGCAACCGTCTGTTCCTTTTTCTGCCGTAAAATCTGCTCAATCAGATTAATATCCTGTTTATCGAACAATTCTTTAATTTCTTTTAATTCCATGCCCAGTTCTTTCATGTACTGAATCATATCAAACCGGGCATTCTGCTTGATGTCATAATACCGGTAATGTGTTTCCTCGTCTGTGTAATACGGTGTCAGCAGTCCCATTGAATCATACAGCCGCAGTGTCGGTACGGTTGTGCGGTTGATTTTTGCCATTTCACCGATGCTGATATATCTGTCTTTTTTCTCCATATAATTTTTCATTCCTATTTTGCAGACATTTTAATGCCAAAAAATAAACCCTAATGTAACATTAGAGTTTATTTTATCATAAATATTCTTATTTTTCCAATCCGGGACTGCTTTTTATAGTTTTACATTAACCCCGACCATCCTCGTAAAATTACACGGGCATATATAAAAATACCCTGTATGTCTGTCTGACATATTCTTTTACATTCCAATATGAATCTGTTATTTATCCCCACACCTTTTCTGCGATTTCCTTCACCAGTGCCAGCTTTGCCCACTGTTCTTCTTCTGTGAGCTTGTTACCGATTTCACAGGAAGCGAATCCGCACTGCGGACTTAAATACAGTCTGTCTAACGGCACATATTCTGCCGCCTCGTGGATTCTGTCAATTACTGCCTGCGCATCTTCCAACTTCGGGGACTTTGTTGTAATCAGTCCGAGTACAACTTTCTTATCACCCTCTACATATTTTAACGGTTCAAATCCACCGGAACGCTCATCATCAAATTCCAGATAATATGCATTGACATTTTCCTTTGCAAATAATGTTGCCGCTACGCTGTCATAAGCACCGCTGCTTGCATAGGTAGAATGGAAATTGCCGCGGCATACGTGTGTATTGACAATTAAATCTTCCGGCTTTCCTTCAAGCGCGCTGTTATTAATCTCTAAAAGCTGTTCCTTAATCTTTTCAAGTCCCTTTGGTGTTACACCAAACAATTTGCACGCCGCCGGGTCTACCACCATGCCCCATGAGCAGTCGTCCAGCTGAAGATTTCTACAGCCTGCCGCATAAACCTCTTTGATAAATTCACGGTATCCTTCGGCAATATCCTTTGCAACTTCTTCCTGTGTATCATAAAACTTCTTAGTATTGCTCCATGCAAAAGGCATAATCATCTGTTCCAGAAACTGTGCCGGTGCCGGAATCGTCAGCTTCGCAACCGTATTTTCATCTTCCAGTGCCTTTACAAATTTAAAATGTTCTATAAATGGGTGATTCTTCTTATACGAAATCTTTCCTGTCACATATGTATCATCAATCATTGCAGCTTCACCGTGGAACGGAAGTCCTGTTTCGGTTTTGCTGTGTCCGACTCCGTCAAATGCCCACATAAAATCCAGATGCCATGTTGCACGGCGGAATTCTCCGTCTGTAATAACATGGTAACCTGCTTCTTTCTGCTTTGCAACCAATTCTGTAATTGCCTTATCTTCTGTTTTTTTCAGTTCTTCTGCGTTAATCGTTCCTGCTTCGTAATCCGCTCTTGCCTTCTTTAAATACTCCGGTCTTAAAAAGCTTCCTACAAAATCATATCTGAAAGGTGTATATAACTGACTCACTTTATTTTCCTCCTGTTTCCTTTATTTTGTCGTATTATAGCGGACATTTTCCTATCTGTATAATATGAATTCATTAAGGTTGTCCATAGTTTAAAACTATATCTGTAAGCTAAAAAAATGTAAGCCGCACTGACAGCCTACACTTTTTATCACCACTCCTGATAACGAGCTTACACTTTTTTTAACTCTGCACGGAACATAATCTTTCTCGTTCCGGTTAATTTTTCAAAATCAATTTCATACGACTGGGTGGATAGATTGATGTCTACAATCGTTCCGACACCGAAAATTTTATGCTCTACTTTATCGCCCACATCAAAGGTCTTCTTCGGCAGCATCTGCGGTGTGGTCTGACCATTTTTGACAACATTTACCACACATTCCAGCAGGCTGTAGTCAATGTCCTGTATAAATGCCGACGGACGCACCGGAAAGCCTTCCGACTTTGCCGCGTAACTGCTCAGATACAGCCGTGTCTTTGCCCGTGTCACCGCCACGTAAAACAGCCGCCGTTCTTCTTCCAGCTCATCTTCATTGCGCAGGCGCCTGCTTGGAAACTGCCCGTCTACCAGTCCACAGATAAATACAATGTCAAATTCCAGGCCCTTTGCCGTGTGAATCGTCATGACTTTCACAACATTTTTTTCATCGTCATCATCCTGAGCCGTAAACAATGCAAAATGTGCCAGCAGTTCTTCCAGCGAAAGCTTATCCTGATTTTCCGCTTCCATTGCGGCAATGGCTGTTATCAATTCCGTCACATTATCCAGCCTTCGCTGTTCCACGTCCTGCTCCAGTTCCTCGCGGTATCCGAAATCCAGTACCCGGTTAACAAGCTCTTTGCATGAATACTTATCATATTCTTTGTGTAATTCCGATATATTTTTATAATAAGTATCAATAACCTCTTTTTTGACAATGCCCTGTTCAATCTGTTCGCCGAGTGCCTGAAACAGTCCAATTTCGTGTTCTGCGGCATATTTTTTCAAATCTTCTATGGATTTCTTGCCGAAACCCTTGCGCGGTCTTTTTATCGTCCATAAGAAATCCAAATCATTCGGTGCATAAACCATGCGCAGATAGGCAAGCACCGTGCGGATTTCCTCCGAATCATAAAACCTTGCGCCGTTTAAAATCTTATACGGAATTTTCTTTGCAAGAAAGGCTTCCTCCAGCGCTCTTGTCTGGGAAGCCGCACGCACAAGCACCGTGTGGTCTGCATATTTTTTCCCGGTTGAAACCGCCGCATCTATCTGTTCTGCAATCCACACCGCCTCGTCTTTTTCATACGGCAGGCAGTTATACACCGGCTTTGCGCCATGCGGATTTTTGGTATACATCTGCTTTTCCAGACGGTTCTGGTTCTTCTCAATTAAAGAATTTGCCGTTGCTACAATCTCCGGCGTACTGCGGAAGTTGCGGCTTAACGAATAATCCACGACATTTTCATACCGCTCATTAAAATGCACCATATATTCCACATCAGACCCGCGCCAGCCGTAAATACACTGGTCATCATCGCCCACAACTGTCAGGTTGTGATATTTTCCGCTTAATAAATAAAGTAAATATTCCTGATTTTTATTTACATCCTGATATTCATCACAAAGCAGATACTGACAACGGCTCTGCCATTTTTTGAGTGCCTCTTTATACTGCGTGAGAATGTAGATTGCAAACTGTATGATATCCTCAAAATCCAGCACATAATTATCGCGCTGTTTTTTCAGATAAGAATAGTACACCTGATAAAACGGGTCTTGTGTGTGACTGATTTTCTTTTGCAGGGTCTCCCTGCCGGTATCTAACATCAGCGGAATATAGGCTCTGTCCTGCTTTTCCTCACAGATTTTGTCCGCATATTCCTTTGCCGTAAAATCTTTTAACGAAAATCCCAGTTCATCGGCGACTTCACGAATCAAATCCACCTGCGCTTTCTTATCCAGAATCACAAAAGTCTTCGGATAAGAAAGGCGGTAGATTTCTTCTTTTAGAATCAAATTACAATATCCATGAAAGGTTCCCGCATAACACGTTGCAAAGTCCCCTATCATTTTTTTCAGACGGTACTTCATTTCATTCGCCGCCTTATTGGTAAATGTCATGGCAACGATGGACGACGGCTCGACATACAGCTCCAATATCAGATAGACGATTCGTTTCGTCAGTGCAAATGTCTTTCCCGAACCCGGTACCGCACGCACGCGGATATTGCCTTCTGTTGCTTCTATAATCTGCTGTTGTTCCTTTGTTGCCTGTCTTTGTGACATTTTCTACCTCCTGCGCCGCTTCCACTCCGCAGCGTCAGCGGTTTTTATTTTACACATCCAATCAGTTCATAAATGTCTTCAATATTATTTTTCTTCATATAAGCAGCGATGCCGTCTACAATCTCAACGGTTGCTGTCGGATTATGGAAATTTGCCGTGCCGACAGCTACCGCACTCGCGCCTGCCATGATAAATTCAAGGGCATCTTCTGCGGTTGCGATACCACCCATACCGATGATTGGCAGACGGACTGCATTGGCTACCTGATAAACCATGCGGACTGCGACCGGTTTTACTGCCGGACCGGACATACCGCCTGTTTTATTGGCAACTGCAAATGTTCTCCTGTTAATATCAATCTTCATGCCCGTAATCGTATTAATCAGTGAAACCGCATCGGCGCCGCCCGCTTCTACTGCCTTTGCCATTTCCGTAATATCGGTTACATTCGGGCTTAACTTCATAATAACCGGGTGCTTTGCGACCTTTTTCACTGCCGCCGTAATCCGTTCTGCCGAAGCCGGATTCTGACCGAAAGCGATACCGCCTTCCTTGACATTTGGGCAGGAAATATTGATTTCAAGCATATCCACCGGCTGTTCGCTTAACTTTTCCACCGCATCGACATAATCTTCCTCTGTTTTTCCACAGACATTGACAATAATCTTTGTATCATACTGCTTTAAAAACGGAATATCTCTTGAAATAAACGTATCCAGTCCCGGATTTTGCAGACCGATTGCATTAATCATGCCGCCGTAGGTTTCTGCAATACGCGGTGTCGGATTACCCGGCCACGGTACATTGGCAACGCCCTTTGTTGTTACGGCACCGAGCTTATTCAAATCAACGTATTCTGCATATTCCATACCGGAACCAAACGTGCCGGAAGCGGTTGTAACAGGATTCTTCCATTCAACTCCTGCAATATTTACGGATAAATTCATTACAGTTCTACCTCCTCTGCGTTAAATACCGGTCCTTCTTTGCAGACTCTTTTGTTATGTACCTTCGAATGGTCGTCTACCTGTGTGGACTTGCATACACAGGCAAGGCACGCACCAATTCCGCATGCCATTTTTTCTTCTAAGGACAGGTAACATTCCAGTCCGTTTTCTTTTGCATACTGCTTAATAGCACGAAGCATCGGTGTCGGACCGCATGCAAATAAAATGTCACCTTCAATGCCGCATGCCTTTACGGCATCCAATACATTGCCCTTTGTTCCGGCACTGCCGTCTTCTGTTGCCAGATACACTTTACCGTATGCTTCAAATTCATCATTTAAAAACAATTCATCACGGTAACCCAATACAATGCTCTTTTCACAATCTAACTGCTTTGCCAGCTCCAACATCGGTGGAATTCCGATACCGCCGCCAAACAAAATAGCCTTGCGTTCCTTTGATACCTTTGAAATGTCATAGCCGTTGCCAAGCGGTCCCTGTACTTCAAGGGTCTGTCCGGCGTGCATGGTTGCAAATTCCTGTGTGCCTTTTCCGACTGCCCGGTATACAATGCGCAGGGTATCACCCTCAATGCCGCAGATACTGATTGGGCGCGGAAGAAGCCGCGAACCGTCATTAGAATACACGGACACGAACTGTCCCGGCTTTGCTTCCTTTGCAATATTTTTTGTTGAAAAACACATTTCATAAATGTCCGTTGCGATTTCATCTGCACGTACAATCGTTACTTTTTCTCTATATGCCATTTCTGCTCCTCATTTCCGCCTACTTGTGTAATGCACCGTTAATGTCGGCAATCATATCGAGTGCCGCCTGTCTGGAAGCTTCTGCGAAATGCTCCTCACCGAATTTTGCGTACTGTTCCTTTGTATAAGCCGCAATAATGCCTCTTGAACTGTTGACAATCGCACCTAAGCCGTCTTCGTTAAAGAAATGTACCAAATCCTCTGCCTTACCGCCCTGTGCACCGTAACCCGGTACTAAAATATAAGCCTTTGGCATAATCTTACGCAGGGTCTTACCCATTTCCGGATACGTTGCACCGACAACGGCTCCGACATAGCTGTAGTCATCACCCATACATTCACTGCCCCACTCGGCAACCTTTTCACCTACCAGCTCATAGAGCGGTCTGCCGTCAATTAAACGGTCCTGAAATTCGCCACTGGACGGATTGGAAGTCTTAACGAGAATAAAGATTCCCTTCTTTTCTTCCTTGCAGACCTTTACAAATGGATTGATGCCATCTGAACCCAGATACGGATTCACCGTTGCAAAATCTTCGTTAAATGCGGAAAGCTTCTTGCTTCCAACCTGCACCTTTCCCAAATGTGCAACGGCATACGCTTCTGATGTCGAACCGATGTCCCCACGCTTTACGTCACCGATAACGACCATGTCCTTTGACTTACAGTAGTCTACAGTCTTTTGGAATACCTTCATGCCTTCAATGCCAAACTGCTCATACATTGCAACCTGTGGCTTGACTGCCGGTACAATATCATAAATGTTATCTACAATCGCCTTGTTAAACTGCCAAATCGCTTCTGCCGCACCTTCTAATGTTTCACCGTATTCCGCAAATGCGGCTTTCTTTAAATGTTCCGGTATAAACTTCATCATCGGGTCTAATCCGACTACAACCGGTGCGTTCTGCTTTTTAATTTTGTCTACTAACTTGTTAATCATTTTTGTCTTCCTCTTTCTGCCGGTACAGGCGTATTTATTATATGAGTTTTGGAACGTCTTTGTCTACTATAATTTCACAGCCCGGCTTGTATGAATATACAACCTTGCCGTCTGACATTGTATATCTGACTCTGCCTTTGACTGTCTTTCCGTTAAACGGTGTATTTTTCCCCATGGATGCAAACAGGGTGCTGTCAATCACATATTCTTCATTTGGGTCGATAATCGTAATATCTGCTGCACGTCCCGGAAGCAGTGTTCCTTTGTCGCTGTTGATAATCTGCGCAGGCTTATAGCTCATGCGTTCTGCCATCTGAAGCGGTGTTAAAACACCCTTGTCCACCAGCTCCGTAATCGTCAGGCTCACAGAAGTTTCAAGTCCCGTAATGCCAAATGGTGCTTCAGCAAACGGACGCTCTTTTTCTGTTCTGTGGTGCGGTGCATGGTCTGTTGAAATCACATCCATAACCCCTTCCTTTAAGCCTTCCTTTAACGCTTCGCGGTCTGCCTTAGCACGCAGTGGCGGATTCATTTTGTAGTTTGCATCATCACCTGTGATATCATCTTCCGTCAGTGTAAAATGGTGTGGTGTAACCTCTGCTGTTACATCTATTCCTTCTTCCTTTGCAAGCTTTGTCATCTTCACACTGTCCACGGTTGAGCAGTGGCACAGATGCAGTCTTGCGCCTGTGTTTTTTGCAAGCAGGATATCTCTTGCCACAATGACATCTTCCACCGCATTCATAATGCCATAAAGTCCGAGTTCTTTGGCTCTGTTGCCGGCATTCATCACACCTCTTGCAACTAAATTTTTATCTTCGCAGTGTGCAAATACAGGGATTCCGACTTCCGCAGCCAGACGCATTGCCTGTCTTGCCACTCTCGCATTCATAACAGACTTGCCGTCTTCGCTGACCGCAACCGCACCGTTTTTGTACAGATTTTCAAAATCCGTGATAAATTCTCCGTCCTGTCCCGCCGTAATTGCCGCAATCGGAAGCACATGGATATCTGTTACTTCCTTTGCCTTGTCAATCACATACTTCACCATTTCCACGCTGTCTACGACCGGCTTGGTATTCGGCATGACACAAACGGTTGTAAATCCGCCTCTCGCCGCTGCTCTGGCTCCGGTACGGATTGTTTCCTTATGTTCAAATCCCGGCTCCCGGAAATGTACATGCAGGTCAATCAGTCCCGGCATGACATAAAGACCTTCTGCCTCAATTACATTTTCCGCATCGGTACTGATATGTTCTGCAACCTCTTTAATAATACCGTCTTCCACAAGAATATCCCTGATGCCGTCTGTGCTGCTTGCTGGATCTAACACCCTGCCACCTCTGATAATTGTTCTCATCTCTACCTCATTTCTGCGGCATGCGCCGCCCTCGCATTTTAATTTCTTTTATTGTTCTTATATTTATGGTTTTTCCTTACTGCTCCGGCTTCCATGATGCTAAGTACTTTTGTTCAAAATCTTTTGCGGCTGCCGGTTTTCCAAAATAGAATCCCTGTATATAATGCACCCCCAGACCTCTGAGCAGCTCGTACTGTTCCTGATGTTCCACGCCTTCAACGACCAGCTTCGTGCCGATGGTTTTTGACAGTTCCACAATCAGCCGTACAAATGCCTGTGCATATTCATCTTCCAGAATATCATCGATAAATGTCTTATCCACTTTGATTAAATCCAGCGGAAGCTGCTTGATATAATTTAACGAAGAATATCCGGTTCCAAAATCGTCCAATGCAATCCGCGGACCTAATTTTTTAAGCCCCTTGATAATCTCAAGGACACGGTTCATATCGTTAATAGCAAAAGACTCCGTGATTTCCAGAATAATATTCTTTGGATTTACACCCGTCTTTAAAAGGATTTTTTCAATATTTTTTACCACATCTTTCTGGAGCAGCTGAACTACCGACAAATTGACATTGACATGAAAGTCGGGATAGCCGTGCTCGTTCCAATATCTGCACTGACTGCAGGCTTCTTCTAACACATAGTCCCCGATGGAGGTAATCAGTCCAAGATATTCTGCAAGCGGTACAAAGTCGCTCGGTCCCATAAATCCGAGAGATTTGCTGTCCCAGCGCACCAGTGCTTCACAGGATGTGCATTTTTTTGTCACTGCATCTACTACCGGCTGGTAATATACCAGAAACTCCTGAATCTCTGAAGCCACTGCCTGCCGCATATTATTTTCAATATCCAGCCGCTTGCTGACATTTTCACTCGATGTATTGTCGTAAATGCTGTACTGGTTCTTACCGGCTTTCTTTGCCTCATACATGGCAATGTCCGCCGTCTTTATAATATCGTCCACTTCCGTTCCGTCGTCCGGGAAAAAGGCAACACCCATACTCATCGTACAGAAGTATTCTGTTTCCATCAGATACCACGGTTTACGGAACATCGCAATAATATTTTTAACAATTTTTTCCCAGATGTCAAAATACTGCGGCAGAATAATGATGACAAATTCATCACCGCCCATTCTGTAACAGTGCCCGCGGATTCCCGCAATCCCCTGCAGTCCTGCGGCGACCTGCTGTAACAGCACATCGCCGTACTGATGTCCCAGTCCGTCATTGATATGTTTAAAATCGTCCAAATCCATAAACAGCACGGCACCTTTTTCTTTGTCCCGCACCGCTTTACGGACAATGTGGCGTAAATCATTTTCACATTTCATACGGTTATACAGACCGGTCAGAAAATCGTTATGTGCCTGATACTCGATTTTCTGCTGGTTCTTTTTCTTCTGTGTTACATCAACCGCCGTGCAGACTACTGCCGGATTGCCGTTTAACCACCTCAAATCCGAAAAGCGGACCTCGTACCACAGCCCGGACTGGGCATCACAGTGTTCCTGGATACTTTTTGTATTTTCACCTGTAAAATAAAATGTCACACAGGTCTGAATGACCCGTTTAATATCATTGCAGTTTTTCACAATATCATTTTCAAACAGCACTTCTTTCGTCTGTCTGTCATACACCATAATACCCGAATCAATACTTCCAAGAATTTCCTTTAATACCTCATAGGAATAGGATAAGGAATCTTTGCTGATACGTTCCTGCATAATGCTTTGAATTACATTTGCTACATCCGATACAAACCGAAGCTGTTCTGCATCCAGTTCTACATCGTTTGTACTGTCCGATACACACAGATACATCCGGACTTTATCTTCCGCTTTTACCGGAGCCGTCACGCTCGTTTTGATATTTGCCTCCGCAAGTGCCATACGCACCGGCTCCTGTGCCGTGTCTGCCCTGTAATAGCACAGTTTCTCACCATAAAGCGGACTATCTGCCGCCGCTTTTACCTGCCGCTCTACAGTTCCCTGCGGCGCAGTCTGTGCCGCTGCCGCCTGCACTTCTGCAGCTTGTATCAGATGGTGTCTGCCGCCATAGGAAAGTACCGGATACAGACAGGTTCTTTCTTCATCATACTGCATAACAGTGACATCCGGCATTTTCAGATACTTTGATACATTTTCCAAAATGACATAAATGACATCTTTAAAAGGTCCTTCATTTTCCAGCATACGAACAATGTTAGACATGACCTGACTTTTCACCTTCATTTTACCTCATACCCCAAAACTTGTGTTTTGTACTATTATACCTTATTTGCACAGGTTTGGAAACCATCAGTTAGAATTTTATTTATTTTTCATTGTATTCATTTTGCCGGCATGGTATTATTTGATATAGACTTAAAGAACAAAGTGTCCTGCACTTTGGAACGGAGAACATTATGGATTATATTAAATACGAAACCACACTCAAGGCAAGTGGCAGAGAATATTCTAAGATTGTATTCTGGAACCGTTTTATCAGAAATCCCATTGAGCTGATTTTAACATGGCTTCCCGCCGCGATTACAATTGTCTGCATTGCACTCGGCTGCTTTTCTTCTTATCTTGCCGTTATTTATGCAGCATGCTGGTGCTATCCCATTTATATTTTTGGTTTCCAGTTTAAAAGCAGCGTGAATTATCACTTAAAAAACAGAGATGCTTCCGAATCCGCACCATGTACAATTACACTGATGGAAAGCGGCATCCTTGCTGAAATCCCGGAATTTAAACTGACCTATAATTATAGCTGGGACGATTTTACAACCATTTATGATAAGTTTGGTTATTATATGTTTTTTGAGAAAGGGAAAATGACCGTCATGCTGCGTCAGGCAGATATGCCTGAACAGGAACGTCATGCCGCCGCAGATTTTATTAAAAAGAATGTCAATCAAAATATCTGCCGCGTATTATTTTAATGATATCAGGGTCACAAAGTCTTTTAATTTAAAAATAAAACCGCAGGAACATTTTGTGTCTGCACCTGTCTTATGACTTGTGCTTACCGGAAGTTCCTGCGGTTTTTATTTACGTTGCTTTTTTACATCGTTTATCGTGCGAGCCAGCCACCGTCTACCGCTACAGTGTAGCCATTTACATAATCCGATGCTTTGGAAGCCAGCCATACAACTGCGCCCTGCATATCTTCCGGTGTCCCCCAGCGGCCTGCCGGAATTCTTGAAAGAATCTCATCACTTCTGTCATCATCACTGCGAAGCTGTGCGGTATTGTTCGTTGCCATATAACCCGGTGCAATCGCATTGACATTAATGTTGTATTTTGCCCATTCATTGGCAAGCGCCTTTGTCAGCCCCATAATGGCACTCTTGCTTGCCGTATAGGAAGGCACGCGGATTCCGCCCTGATAGGAAAGCATGGAAGCCACATTAATAATCTTGCCGCCGTCCTGCTGCTTAATATACTGCTTTGCAAATGCCTGGCTTAAGAAAAAGACGACCTTTTCATTAATATCAATGACCGTATCCCAGTCTGCTTCTGTCACATCGACAGCATCACAGCGCTTAATAATTCCTGCATTATTTACCAGAATATCTACTCTGCCGTATGCGTCCAATGCACCAGAAAGTACGGTATCTACTGCTGCGGTTGTTGACAAATCTGCCAATACCTCTGTAAAGCTTCCGCCAAATGCTTCAATCTTTTCTTTCGTTTCCGCACAGGAACGTCTTCCGACACCGACAACCTTTGCACCTGCCTCGGCAAGTGCGACTGCCATTCCCTGTCCCAGTCCGGTATTGGCACCGGTCACAACTGCAACTTTTCCATCCAGTTTAAACAAATCAAGAATCATTCACATTCCTCCTAGTTAAATCCAATCCACTTATTCATTACTTTGTAACCTGTCTTTGAAATCCATCTGCCGGATTTCCCCGGAAGATTGACTGAAAAACCAAGCATACTATAACGAAGCATTTTATAAACTTCCTTATCCTTTGCCTTGACGTAATTCCACAATTCCTGCTTTTTGGCAAAATTTTCAGGTGTGCCTGAAAGAATCAGAAAGATCGATGATACTTCCATCATAATACGCAGATAATTGCGCATATACATACGGCATTTCTGATTGCTGATTTTCTGCTCTGTATAAAAATCTACCATTCTGCGTGTAACGCGCAGCTGCTGGTCAATTCTTGAAATCATGACCGTCTCATTGACAGACTGGTCATCCCTGCCGATAAAATAGCGGTAAAAATTCGTATTGATATAATACATTTTCTTAACATACGGCAGCGGTTCAAATACAAAAATGTTATCCACATAAAATGTATGTTTTGGCAGCTGCAATCCACATTTTTTCAGCAATTCCGTCTTATAAATAACCGTATGCATTAAAATGTACTGGTCCATCTTAAAATGTCCGATATCATTCCATGTAAAAAGAGTTTCTTCCGGAAATACATTGTCATAATGGATGACTTTCTTACGCTTTGCACCCACTTTTTCATAGACGTAATTTGCAATGACCATATCCGGTTCTTCTGCCTCGTCAAATTTTTTGAGCGTTGCCAGTACTCTGCGGTAGCTTTTTAAATCCACCCAGTCATCACTGTCAACCACTTTAAAATATTTACCCGTTGCATGTGCCAGTCCTGTATTAACTGCCTGTCCATGTCCACCGTTCTCCTGATGAACTGCCTTAACAATCGTCGGATATTTTGCTGCATATTCATCTGCAATTTTTGCCGTTTCATCTTTGGTAGAACCATCATCTACAATGATAACTTCTACGTCCTCACCGCCTGCCAGAACAGACTGAATACATTTTTCCATATATGCCGCCGAATTGTAGCATGGAATAGCAAATGATAATAATTTCATAACTTTATACGGATTTCCGTTTCCTCCTTCTATAAATCCTATCCCTCTAAGCTTCTGACCTGTACAGCATACCGTCCTTTTCTTATCTGTGGCCGCACAAAATCTTAGCTTTTTCTTTTGATATTCTTATATATTCCTACATTCTGTCCGGGCATTCAATTGCCAGCAGTTCTATACACTGCTCTAATACGGCTTTTGTCAGACAAATTAACGCAATATAGCCCTTCTGCTTTGCTTCGTCTGTTTCTGCAAGAATCTTGGTATCGTGATAGAATCCGTTAAATGCGTTAGATACTTCATAAATAAACTGGCACAGCTTATGCGGCGCTTTTTCTGTATAGACTGCCGCCATAATTTCCGAAAACTTTGCCAGAGAAAGCATCAATGCCTTTTCCGTTGCGGAGTCCGCCGGATTAATGCTGAGATTTTCCAGTGTCTTTCCGCTATCGGTATATTTGTTTAAAATAGATTTAATTCTTACGATTGTATATAAAATATATGGACCTGTATTTCCTTCAAATGATGCAAAACGTTCAATATCAAATACATAGTCTTTGGATGCCTGATTGGATAAATCTCCGTACTTTAAGGCTGCAAGTCCAACAATCTTTGCCGTTGCTCTTGCTTCTTCTTCATCCATTGTACGGTTTTCCATCATCTTTTTATAGACTGCTTCATTGATATCGGCAATCAGATGTTCCAGACGCATCACGCCGCCTGAACGTGTCTTAAACGGCTTTCCATCTTTTCCGTTCATTGTTCCGAAACCTAAAAATGTCATTTCTGCCTGTGGATTTACAATGCCTGCTTTCTTTGCCACACGGAATACCTGTGTAAAATGCAGTTCCTGTCTTTTATCAGCCAGATAAATATAAGCATCCGGCTGATACAGCTTTTCTCTTTCCACCAGCGTTGCCAAATCGGAAGTTGCATACAGTGCGGCACCGTCTGATTTTCTGACAATACATGGCGGCAGTTCTTTGGTATCGCCTTCTTCCTGAATATCCACAACCATAGCACCCTGACTTTCGTAAGCAAGTCCCTTGTCAATCATCTCCTGTACCATAGACGGAATATACGGCTGTGCATCGCTTTCCCCTTTCCACAAATCAAAGGACACATTCAGATTATCATAGTTTTTCTTTAAATCCGCTTTGGAAACTGCCATAATATGTTTCCAGATTGCCGTACATGCCTTATCCCCGCTCTGCAGCTTTAAGGTTGCATTATGCGCTCTTTCCATAAATGCTGCATCTTCTTTGGATTTTGCACTGGCTGCCGGATAGATTTCCTCCAGCTCGGAAATGGTAAACGGTGCTTCTGCCGGATATTCACCTGTAAACTGCTCGTCAAAATACGGAAGTTCCGGCTTTCTGTCACGCAGTTCTTCAATAATTAATCCCATCTGAAGACCCCAGTCGCCAAGATGTACATCACCGATTACTTTATTGCCCGCAAAACGCTGGATTCTCTTTACACTCTCACCGATTACCGCAGAGCGCAGATGTCCTACGTGAAGCGGTTTTGCCGCATTGGCTCCGCCGTAATCCACGATGACCGTCTTTGGCTTTTCAGGATTTTCATAACCAAACTGCTTTGCCTGTGCCATTTCATTGACATAGTCTGCAACTGCCTGTCCGCTTAAAATAATATTGATAAATCCCGGTTTAACGCTTTCGATACGGTCAAACAGCGGATTTTTGTCCAATTTTGCAACAACTTCATCTGCAATCATAAAAGGTGCTTTTTTGTATTCCTTTGCCGCTGCCATCGCACCGTTGCACTGATATTCGCACAAATCCGGGCGGTTTGATAAAGAAACTTTTGCATACTTTCTATCATAACCACATTCGGCAAATGCATTCTGTAACTGTTCCGTAATCTTTTCAACAATTGTATTCATGACTCTCTCCAATTCTTTTTACTATATAAAAGGGCTGCTTCATTAAGAATCTATGTTCATTAACGAAACAGCACCTCATCATACACTAATATCGGACTTCTTCCAAAAACAGTCCATAACTTTCTGCCGGCAGTGACATCTGAACATCTTTTCCATCCAGAATGTCCCGTACATTTTCCGGCTTTTTTAGACCGGTTCCAACATCCAGCAGAATTCCTATCATCAGCCTTGCCATATTATGCAAAAAATCATTTGCCGTAATACGCAGCTGCGCAATACCGCTTTCATCACAGCTGATAGTAATATTCTTAATTTCCCGTTCGGTAGACTTGCTCTTTCTTGCTGTGGTGAAAGCCTTAAAGTCATGCTTTCCAAGAAAATAAGCGGCTGCTTTATTCATTGCTTCATAATCGAGCGGATGAAATGTGTGGTAACTATACTTTCTTTCAAACACACTGGCAATAGACTTCGTATCAATCCGATACAGATACGTTGTTTCCTTTGCAAGCAGCTGACTGTGAAAACGTTCATCAACTGCTTCCACTTTCAACACGGCAATGTCACGCGGCAGATATCTGTTCAGATAATTCCTTAATTCCATGCAGTTCTGTCTGGAATTCAGCTTGAAATTAGCCACCTGTCCATAAGCGTGAACGCCCTTTTCTGTTCTGCACCCGCAGAACAGTTCTGCTTCCTCACCTGTCATCTTTTTTAAAATCTCTTTAATTTTAAATTCCACAGTATTTTCCGAAGCATCTTTGCCAAGACGCTGCCATCCGTCAAAACGTCCGCCGTCATACTGTATCAAAATTCTGTAATTATACATACTGCCTCATTCTGCCGCTTATACGGCTTTATTATTCTCCCATAACCTTTTCGAGTACAGATACGATTGCACTGCTCTCAAACGGCTTCTGGATAAAATCAGCCGCACCTCTCTTTAATGCTTCTACAATATTGGTCTTCTGTCCGGCTGCGGTAACCATTACAATCTTAGCTGCCGGATTAATCTTTAAAATCTCACTGACTGCATCAATTCCATCCAGCTTTGGCATGGTAATATCCATTGTAACAATATCCGGTTTAAATTCCTCATATTTTTTCATGCCATCTTCGCCGTCAACTGCTTCTGCTACAACTTCGTATCCCGCCTCTGTAAGCATATTTCTTAAAAAACGTCTTGATGTTCTTGAGTCATCTACTATTAATACTGTAACCATACTATTTCTCCATTCCTCCGCTTTTGCGGTTTTTTCATTTCTTTACAAATAGGTTTCCTGGCTGGCAAGCTCCACATTCTCATTGATTGCCATAATCAAGTCAAATTGACTGCCTTCGTAACCGATGGTTACGACATAAAATCCTTTTTCACTTGTAATATGCACATTATCATAAAATACCGGTGGATATAATACCACATCTATATCATCATCGCAAAGTCTTGTTGCAAATGCACCATTCGTACAATTAATCAGTTCGCAGACTGCATCGTATGCATCCATATCAAATTCCTGAAAATCTTCCATTGCAAAATCCGATGCAACCTTTAACAATACCTCATCGCTTCCGATAATTCCAAAGAAAATATCCATATCGCCATCCATCATCTGACTGCCGATAAAATCCCCTTCATACTCTTCTTTTATCGTAATCTTTTCCAGTGTCATTTCGTCACCAAGATAATGTTTCAGGCTTTTTAATACACACTTTAACTGTAAAATATACTCCTCCTGACGCATCTTTACAAATGTAGACACCATTGCATCAATATCCCCATCTTTTAATACCCGCAGTTCCCTGTCTGTCAGATTGTTGCCAACGTGGTTGCGGGCGATATACCCGCCAAACATCATATCCTTCATTGCTATACCTCTCTTAACCCATCCATCATTATACTGCTCGTACAATCCCCTATGAATATCAGCACAATTATTTATTACATTATACAACACATAAACTATATTAATCAAGCAGTTTCCCAATAAAATGATATCATACCATATTCGGGCAGCACTGGCATTCTCCGCTCTTTTTCTGTTACTGTGCCTGTAATAATATTTTCCTTGAACATAACAACAGCCGCCCGGTCAACACGTTACCGGACGGCTGTCTTGTTATGATTATTTGTTTTTTACTTATCCTCTACACTGTAGTTTGGAGCTTCCTTTGTGATATGAATATCATGTGGATGACTCTCTCTTAATGCTGCAGATGACATCTTGATAAACTGTGCTGTTTCCTGTAATGTCGGAATATCCTGCGCGCCACAGTATCCCATACCGGAACGAAGACCACCCATTAACTGGAAGATGGTATCTTCTACAAGTCCCTTATATGCCACACGTCCTTCAACGCCTTCCGGTACCAGCTTCTTAGCGCCGGTCTGGAAGTATCTGTCCTTACTTCCGTTTTCCATGGCAGCGATAGAACCCATGCCTCTGTATACTTTATATTTTCTTCCCTGGAATAATTCAAATGTTCCCGGGCTTTCGTCACAGCCTGCAAGCAGACTTCCGAGCATACATACGTTGCCGCCTGCTGCGATTGCTTTTACGATATCTCCGGAGTACTTGATACCACCATCGGCGATAACCGGAATACCGTACTTCTTCGCTTCTTCGTAAGCACTCATAACTGCTGTTACCTGTGGTACACCGATACCTGCAACAACTCGTGTTGTACAGATAGAGCCTGGTCCGATACCAACCTTAACCGCATCTACGCCTGCTTCGCAAAGAGCCTTTGCAGCTGCACCTGTTGCAATGTTTCCGGCAATTACCTGAAGGTCCGGATATGCAGCCTTAATATTTTGTAATGTAGTGATAATGTTCTTTGAATGACCGTGTGCAGAATCGATTACGATACAGTCAACCTTTGCCTTTACAAGGGCTTCCACACGCTCCATAACGTTTGCCGTAATACCGACAGCGGCGCCGCAAAGCAGTCTTCCCTGTGCATCATGGGCAGATAACGGATATTTAATCTGCTTTTCGATATCCTTAATTGTAATCAGACCCTTTAACTTAAATTCGCTGTCTACAATCGGAAGTTTTTCTTTTCTTGCCTTGCCTAAAATCTTCTTTGCTTCGTCTAATGTAATGCCAACCGGTGCTGTAATCAGATTCTCGCTTGTCATACATTCCTTAATCGGTCTTTTATAATCTTCTTCAAACTTCAGATCTCTGTTGGTGATGATACCCACCAGCTTGCCATCATCATCTGTAATCGGCACACCTGAAATTCTGAATTTACCCATCAGATTATTTGCATCTTCGAGTGTATTGTCCGGATGCAGATAAAATGGGTCCGTAATAACGCCATTTTCCGAACGCTTTACCTTATCCACTTCTTCTGCCTGCTGTTCTACAGACATATTCTTATGAATAATACCAATACCGCCCTGTCTTGCCATGGCAATTGCCATTCTGTGCTCTGTAACAGTATCCATTCCCGCGCTCATCAATGGAATGTTTAACTTAATGTTCTTTGTCAACTGTGTTGACAGATTAATCATATTCGGCGTTACTTCTGAATACTGTGGAACTAATAACACGTCATCAAATGTAATGCCTTCGCCAATGATTGTACCCATTTCTACTGTATCCTCTCTTTCTTTCATTTTAATGTGTTTTGTGTATTATTTGACAATATAACAAAATACGCTGATAATGTCAAACACTTTTTTCTGTACATTCACTTTTTTATTCATCCATGCGGTCTGCGGCTTTCGGTACACCCGCCCGAAGTGCCTCAAGCATCTTTTCATCCGGTTCTAAGATGATGCGCACCATTTCATTGCTTGCATCCATTGTATATAAAACAACCGTCTTTTCGGGTGCTGTATTGGAAGTGTATTCTGCGGTCCGCAGTTTTTTGTGTTCCATTCCAAGCGCTGCCTGGCAGGTCGGTTTCGCAAGCATGGATGCTTTTGCAATATTGTATACCCCGCAGCGTTTTCTCATGGACTGTGACATAATTTTATCAATTGTGAGCTCACCGTCCACTAATGAATATTCATACTCTGCATTGTAATATTTAAACAATATCACCGTAAATACCACAAGTACCGCTGTGAGCAGAATTCCCAGTGCATAAGTTGACGGAATCGTTGTGACTGCAAGAATACATGCAAGAATCATAACGGTCTTAAATACTGCCGCCTGCTTTGGGGCTTTCGTTTTTAAAATCTGTTCTGTTGTAATATTATACATAAATTCTCCATTCTGCCGGAGTTTAAACCAGCCTGTCTGTTACTATCATAATCCTTTTTGTACTAAAAAGCAATAAAAACCGGCAGATTTGACAAAATCTGTCTCCTCTGCCGGTTTCAATCTACTGCCCGTTTTACCGTCCAGCCAAAAAATATTTATTTTTATGTATTTTAACAGCAGGAATTACATCATTCCCATGCCGCCCGCACCGCCTGCCGGCATTGCCGGAACATCTTCTTTGATTGTTGCAACAACGGATTCTGTTGTAAGCAGTGTAGATGCAACACTTGTAGCATTCTGTAATGCACTTCTTGTAACCTTTGCAGGGTCTAAGATACCGGCATCAATCATGTTGACATATTCGCCGTTTAATGCATCGAAACCTGTTCCTACTTCAGATTCTCTTACCTTATTAATAATAACAGAACCTTCCAGACCTGCATTTGCTGAAATGTGGTATAACGGAGCTTCGAGTGCCTTTAAGATAATCTCTGCGCCTGTCTTTTCATCACCTACCAGTGTTTCTGTCAGTTTCTTCACTTCCTTAGAAGCATGAATATAAGCAGAACCACCGCCAGAAATAACACCTTCTTCTACGGCTGCTCTTGTTGCATTTAAAGCATCTTCCATACGAAGCTTTGCTTCCTTCATTTCTGTTTCTGTTGCAGCACCGACTCTGATAACAGCTACGCCGCCTGCCAGCTTTGCAAGTCTTTCCTGTAACTTTTCTCTGTCGAAATCAGATGTTGTTTCGTCAATCTGTGCACGGATCTGTGCAACTCTTGCTTCGATTGCAGACTTTTCGCCTTCACCGTCAACGATAACTGTATTTTCCTTCTGAACCTTAACAGACTTTGCACGTCCGAGCATATCCATTGTAGCGTCCTTTAATTCAAGTCCTAATTCTTCTGAAATAACCTGACCGCCTGTAAGGATTGCAATATCCTTTAACATTTCTTTTCTTCTGTCGCCGTAGCCCGGAGCCTTGACAGCAACAACATTGAATGTACCTCTTAACTTGTTGACGATTAATGTTGTAAGTGCTTCACCTTCAACATCTTCAGCGATAATTAACAGCTTTGCGCCGCTTTGTACAATCTGTTCTAAGAGCGGAAGGATTTCCTGAATGTTAGAAATCTTCTTGTCTGTGATTAAAATGTACGGATTATCAAGAACTGCTTCCATCTTATCCATATCTGTTGCCATATAAGCTGAAATATATCCTCTGTCAAACTGCATACCTTCTACAAGGTCAAGCTCTGTCTTCATGGTCTTAGATTCTTCGATTGTGATAACACCGTCGTTAGAAACCTTTTCCATTGCATCTGCTACCATCTGTCCGACTTCTGCATCACCTGCTGAAATAGAAGCAACCTTTGCAATCTGATCCTTGCCTGTTACCTTTTCGCTCATCTTTGCAATCGCTTCTACAGCACACTCCGTTGCCTTCTTCATGCCTCGTCTTAACACGATTGGATTAGCGCCTGCTGCAAGATTCTTCATACCTGCATTTACCATTGCCTGTGCAAGAACGGTTGCTGTTGTTGTACCATCACCTGCTACATCATTTGTCTTTGTAGCAACTTCCTTTACAAGCTGTGCACCCATGTTTTCAAATTTGTCTTCCAGTTCGATGTCCTTTGCAATTGTAACACCGTCGTTTGTGATTAACGGAGCACCGTAAGACTTATCCAGAACAACATTTCTTCCTTTCGGTCCTAATGTTACACGTACTGTATTTGCTAACTTATTTACACCTTCTTCAAGAGCTTTTCTTGCATCAATGCCATATTTAATTTCCTTTGCCATGATATTTGACCTCCGATTTCTATTTTATACTGTATCAAAACTGCTTTTACCAGATTTTTCTATTCCATAATTGCAAGGATATCAGACTGTTTTACGATGATATATTCCTCGCCGTCTAATTCCACTTCTGTTCCTGAATATTTAGAATAAATAACTTTATCGCCTGTCTTAACCTGCATTGTTACTTCCTTGCCGTCTACAACTCCACCAGGACCAACTGCAATAACTTCTGCCTGCTGTGGTTTTTCCTTTGACTGACCCGGTAATACAATGCCTGATTTTGTCGTTTCTTCTGCCTTTAACGCTTTAATTACAACTCTGTCTCCCAATGGTACTAACTTCATATTATCCTCCATTCCGCCGCCGGTAAGGCTGCCTTTGCGCCGCCCCGAACTTGTATACGACAGCTGCTATTATTTTCCTTGTTAGCACTCATTTAATTTGAGTGCTAATTTCAATATCATTAAAATATCACTCTGCCTTTTGTTTGTCAACAGATAATTGGAAATATCTTTTGTTTTTAATAATTAGATTATACTTTTTTAATTTTTTGATTTTGCGTGCCGATACGCACTGTTTTTCCGTAAAAAAACAGATACTGCTGGGCATAGCCGCCGTAGCTTCCGAAACGTGTCTTTGCAAATGCCGCAATTTTTTCTTTGTCCGTTTCCTTTCCCGAAAAATAAAGCTGCTCCATAATCCGCTTAATCCACACATCCACCGGAAATGCATCGCGCTTATCCAGCCCGAACAGCATACAGCAGTTTGCAACCTTACTACCGACCCCTTTTATCTTTGTCAGCATTTTCTCACATTCTGCGGTATCCGCCGCTTTTAATGCAGCCTCCGATATCTGTCCGTCTGCCGTTTTCTGCACCGCATCTACAATATACGGCGCTCGGAAGCCCGTTTTGCAGTCCCGCAGGTCTTCTTCCGTGACATTGCACATCTGGCTGACCGTTGGGAAGGCAAAGAATCGCATTCCGTTTATTTCACCCAGATCATCCCCGAAACGCTCCGAAAGCGTTTCCACAATCTTCTTAATATGCGGAATCTGCTTATTCTGCGATATAATAAAGGAAATTAAAGTTTCAAAAAATTCCTGCTGTAAAATATGTACGCCCTGCATGGTTTCCACTGCTTCCTTTAACGTATCGTCCGTCTGTAAAAGCGCCGCCTTTATCCTGCCGTAGTCCCTGCCAAAGTCAAAATAATCCCGCCATATCATTTCGTAATCCTGCATCGCTGTATCAAACAAAATTACGCTGTCTTTTTCCTGACGGATACGTAACAGTCTATGAAATGCACAGACTGCATATTCCTGTTCGGCGAGTTTTTTAAAATGAAAACACTGCCCACATTCGAGTGTCTGCGCAAGATCAAAATCCCTCACTTCTGTAAGTACAACATTTCCATCATCATAAGAAATCTGCATTGCTTGTCCTTTCTGCTATAAAATTGAATTGTCCTTTGTCATGGCGCGCGTCAGTGAATCCTTCGCATTTTTCCACGGCTCGTCTGCATATTTATGGTCAAATTTATTGATAAACCATGCCACATCATCACGCACACGCTTCATATTTTCCAGATACAGCCGGTCTGTATCCACACGGAAGTTTTCTGCCGTACTGCCCGAAAACTTCTGTGCACCGCGCTCGATTAACATGCCGTAATGCGCTGTACAAAAACCCTTACTGTGCAGGTATTTCTCTTTAAATGCTGCATCAGACTGATATAAATGCAGCACCGTATCCACATACCGCTCAAATGTATTTTGTATACGGTTACACACAAAGCAGGACTGTTCCAGTTCTTTAATATAATCACATGCTGACGGTGTTTCTGCCTTTTTAAACAGCTTCTTTGCCTTTACCGGCTGTTCATTTCTTTTTTCAATCTCGTTAATCACCTTGTCCATATGTGTCTTCATCACCAGTGCAAATCCCAGACGGTTTTCTACAGCATAAATCTTTTTCAAATGCTTCCGGCAGAATCCCATTTTGTCTGTTTCGGCACGGATATCGTCTTCCATGTAACTTGGTCCCATCGTATATTCTACCGCATTATTTTCCAGTTCCTGATACATTGCGCAGAGTGGACACTCGCAGTCTTTGTCAAATGCATCATTAACGGGAATCGTATATATCTTTTCTTTCATTTTTATACTCCTTTTTATGTATACTGCCTGCATAACAGACAGGGCCGCCGGCACTCTTTGCGGCAGCCCCTTCTAAACTCTTTGATTGTATCATACTGTATGCACAAATGCTATTTACATTTTTTATCAAATTCGGGATTAAAGGCATAGAAATTATTAAAGTCTAAGCGTTGCTGCACTAAAGAAAGTGCCTCACCGAAACGCTGGAAATGCACGATTTCACGCTGACGTAAAAACCGCAGCGGCTCTAATACATCTGCATCGTCCGTAAGCCGGATAAGGTTGTCATAGGTCGAGCGGGCTTTCTGCTCTGCTGCCAGATCTTCAACCAAATCTGTAATCGCATCGCCTTTGGACTGGAACTCGCACGCATTAAACGGGATTCCTCCTGCCGCCTGCGGCCAGATTCCAGTCGTATGGTCTACGTAATACGCTTCAAACGGTGTCCCCTTAATCTGGTCAACGCTTAAGTTCCTCGTCAGCTGATGTACCATAACGCTGACCATCTCCAGATGTGAGAGTTCTTCAGTCGCAATATCTGTCAAAAGTCCGGAAACTTCACGGTACGGCATACTGTAACGCTGGGAAAGATAACGCATAGAAGCACCTGACTCCCCGTCGGGTCCTCCGTACTTCATTTTGATATAGTGTTTTTTATAGGGGATTTTTGATTAGGAATTTAAATGATTTCTTCCTATATAATAGCATAAATTTCACTGATATAACACCCCGCTTTTGTATGGAATTTTAAAAGACTACCGCTCCGGATATATACTTTCCGGAGCGGCTAAAAAGACTGTTTATCAGCAGCTTGCCTTTTTTAGGAGGGCTTCCTGAAGAACCCGTGAAAAATTAATATTATTCTTTTCCCCATATGTGTTTAACCATGCCGGAATTGATATATTTTTTCTGACCGTTTTTTCACCGTATTTTTCAGCATACGCATCTATATCTAATACAAGCATACTTATAAAGCTGTCAGCTTCTTCCAGCTTTATATCCTCTTTCCGTAATGTGGGTGCAGGAATATTATTTCCCTCTTCAAGTTCTCCTAATATCCAGCCACTAGCTGCATCTACCCCCATTTCAATAGCGTCTAACAAGTCTTGCCCTTCCGTTACGCAACCCGGAAGATCAGGCACTACAACTGTATAACCTTTTCTTTCAATACAAGGGGTAAAAATTGCAGGATATACTAATTTCATTAACATCGACCTTCTTTCTATATCTATATTCCCTAACCATTATATAAGCTGTGCAGGACTATTTAAGTCCTGCCTGCTTCAGTATTGAATTTGCCGTTCTTATATCGACATCTCCTCTATGGTTAGGTATCGTTACTTTTCCAGTCTTCGTTGGATGCTTATATTGCATATGCGAACCAACTTGCTTCACTAGATACCAACCGTCGTTCCTCACAAGCTTATCAAGCTCTCTGACAGTCATTTGCTCATCTCCTTCCTTGGTATCTTATCTATAATTATATTATACACACTATGCGCATAATGTCAACACTTTTATGCGCATAGTGTGTATTTATTGTTTGATATAGAAATAACCAACAGATTTATTCTCCTCTACGTGCTTTCGCCTCGTCTGAGTTGTGAATATCTCTGTAAATGTCCCTGTATCTTCCGTAAGACATATACGTTTCCATACCGGCAGGGTCCGGTTCTCTGCCAAGCTCTGCAAGATAGACTTTTCGGATATACTCTTTCTGCTGATGCTGATCGTATTCTTCGGACTGCTTAATATTGGCATCTACATATTCATACAGATTAGAATCCCATGTTGCATCGTCTGGAATTGCGTTACAATAGTTCTCCAGTCCGTCCGGGTCTGCAAGCCGACCCAACAGCTCCAAATATGTACAGTTTACGTAATACTCTTTTTCCTCGCGGCTCATACAGCCTGTATCTTCCCCGGCGTCGCCCGTTGAAATTTCTGTATTATCTGCGTTCTCTGTATATGCCACCCCGAAACCTTCGCAAATTCCGCGAGCAATTGCGTTAATTGTTTCGTCGAATTTGCTTTCGTACAGTTCCATGTCGTCTACATCGTCCACGAAACAAGTTTCCATCAGTGCTGATGATACACCGAGATTTTTAACCTTATTAATAACAAGGAAGTTCTCTGTTTTTACACCCCGATTACGATATCCCAATTCTTCCATGTTCTGTAAGATAAGGTTTTCTGTACCTGTCGTTGCTTCGCGCGGTGTTACATAAATTTCAGTTCCACCGATACTGTCGTCCCCGGTTTCGTCCCCGCGTCCACTGTTTAAATGGACCTCTAACACATAATTGCAATCTGAAAAATCTACCTGTAAGCCCAAACCTCTATTACAGTCTTTAAATGCGTTGCGCTCGTATTGATACACTACTGTATCAATGCCGCACGCTTCTAACTTCGCATCTAATGCTTTTACGATGCGGATAGTTTCGTTTGCTTCCTCATATCCATAACCGCACGCGCCGCAGTCCCCGTTCCCGTGTCCACTAATTAATCCAACTTTCATATTATTTGTCCTCGCTTTCAATATTTGCTTTATCTTCTACCTGCTGCTTTAAATTCTTTACAATCGGCTGTAAAAACGGCGGCAACATTACACCAATATCTGAGATATTTTCTAAAATAGAAATCAGTTCGTTGCACACCAGCCAGATTGCAACAATACACGCTACTAAAAATGTAAACGGAACCGCAATCCCTACCGTATCCCCTGCATACTGCAATAACGTATCTACTACCACACCAACAACAACCAAAAGCCACATACACACCTTTTTGGTAATGCCTTTAATTCCTTTGTAACTGTTTATGCTCTGTGAACGATACTTTGCCGCCATTACTCCTGTAAAATAGTCAATTACATTACAGAACACTAATAATAATACCGGCACTGCTAAAACACCCAATGCGCTCATCAATGCGCCCCATACTGCAATAATAATCATTTTAACTTTTTCCATTATTAATCCTTTCCGTTGCACCAGTGCAACTCTGCTTTATTTTAGAGTAAAAAATAAGACACTTTCGTGTCTTTGTAATAAGTGTTTATTTAACTGCTGTCGTAGTACACAACTACCACCCCCCTAAGATGCTGTTCCATGCAAAGTCACATGAAAACTAATGCTCTTAGTTTCTGCCAGTGGAGAAAAAACAAAACCTTGAATTTTACTTGTTGTGTAATTCGTAATACTGACACTTATTAATCCGCTTGTTGCGAATGGCGTAATGTTGATAGCATCAAAAAACTTAATATTATTGCTTTGCGGTATCGTAATTTCAAAGCTTGCCCAATACATATTGCCATATTGATTAGTCATGGTGTAGTTTTGGGCTGCGGTGTGAAACGCTTCAATCAGATAACCACTTGCCAAGCGGTTAACCGACCAACCGTAAGCTGAACTTCGACCGGAAAGACATGTGCCTTTTGTATCTGTGAATTTTGCATCTGACGGTACGTCTGCATTAACGCTGTGTCCGTTTACTTTCGCAGCGTTTCCCGCACTTGCTGCATAATTTACAGACTTTGTAGAATCTGCTGTATTGTCAACGTTTCCAAGTCCTACTTCTGCTTTATTATACGTTGGCTTAGTGCTTGCTTTCGCCCATGCGTATACATCAGATGCCGGACGTGCATTACTTAACCTGCTGTCATTTCCAGCACAGGCTGTATCAGCGGTAGTTCCTAATGATCGCCATGTGTTCGTATCCGTAAATTTTGCGTTACTCGGCACATCTGAATTAACTGTGTGACCATTTGCCTTAGCCGCATTTCCCGCACTTGCCGCATAATTTACACTAAAATTACTAGGATTGTAAACATACATGTCTTCTCCGTTTTCACCGCCCCAAAGCCATGTAGGCTGCCCGTCTTTGCCTGCCCAGTTAAACGTCATTGGGTAGCCTGCATTGCCATTTCTCCCGAGCCTTGCCGCCCTGTCTGCACTTCCTGCATTGCCGCCTAGTGGCACTGCGCCTACATTTTCTGCCGTAATATTAACATTTCCTCTCCTGTACGCACTCTCTGCACTACCTTTTACCCCAGTAACCGGTGTACCTGCAAGAACATCCCACTTGCCATCTTCTGTTGTGTATACATTTGCACCCGCCGGAATAGTATTCCCTGCGCCCTCTTTAAAGTCCGCAGTTGTTGTAAATTGGTCTGCAATATTGTACATATTGCCGCTTGTCGTTGCCGACAGCGCAGGAAGATTCGCAAATGTTACTGTTCCCATTGGTCTTAATGCACCCGAAAACGATTCGGAAATTCGTCTTGCCTGCTCGTAATAGTATTTTGCACTATCCGTATCTGCTACAGCATAGTTTTGTGCCGTATTTGCACTTGTTTCCGCATTAGAAGCATACTGCTGTGCCGCATTGGAATTTGAAACTGCGATTGTCGCACTATTTGCCGCACTATTTGCTTTTTCATTTGCTATATTTGCGCTTCCTGCGGCATTATCAGCATTTGTTTTGGCTGTTGCCGCGCTTGCTTCCGCTTCCTCCGCTTTTGTGTTTGCCGTATCTGCGCTTGTTGCCGCCGCCGATTGGCTCTGTGCCGACTGTTGGCTATAATACTTTGCATTGTCCGTATCTTCACCTGTACGGCTGTTTGTGCCGCCTACGGCATAACTCTGTGCTTTTGTAACACTCGCCGCCGCATTGGATTCACTGGCTGCTGCCGCTGTTTCACTTGCCTTTGCATTGCTTTCAGATTTTGCCGCCGCCGACTGGTTTGCCTGTGCTTTTGCAACTTCAACCTTAATATCTGCAAGATAATTAGGCTGTAAATGCTTTTCTTGAATACTTGCTTCTTTTACGATTGCAGACACTTTACCGGTGCTGTCAATTGAAAATGCCACCGTGTCACTGTCCAAAAACTCATACTGCGTAATCAGTGCTGCCAGGTCTATATACTGCTTTGTGCCGTCAATAAGGGTTAAAATAATCTGCTGTGTTCCGGCATTGTATGAAAAATTCACAGCGATTTTTTCCATCTGCGTGTCAATCGTTATTTTTGAGCCATTTTTTTTAGTAATAGTAATAATGCCTGTCTTTTCCTCAAATTCAACGTCCTGCACCAATGTTGACACTTCGGCTTTTGTTGCCTTTGTGGTATCCAGCGTTATAACCCTATTGTCAATCTCGTCTGTAGCAGTGTCGATTTTATTCAGATTGCTTTCGTTTATCGGTGTTTCATCGCTGGGATAGTTTTGCCAGTCAATTCGACCATACGCCTTATTCATCGCCTATTCCTCCTAATTTTCTATATCTCCCCACGGTGTTGTCCAACTTCCTCCGAGGTTAATACTTCCATCGTTACAATCAATTGAAATGCTCCGTTCACCATCATCAGATTGCATATATAGTAATCCGGGATACGCATGTACGTTTGCACCGGCACTCCTGCTTATGAGTAATTCGTCCGGCTTAATAAGTGCTTGTGCATTTTCCCCTAAAACATACCGCAAATATCCATTAAATATCTGCCACATTCCAATTAACCCAGCCAGTGCTTCCATGCTTCCGTCCAAACCGATTTTAAAATTCTGATTAGCCGTCACAGCGCCGTTCAGATTGATTTTGTTTGCTTCAATCGAAACGTTTTCGGCAGATTGGTTAATTTTTGAAATAATTTCATCACCATTTACTTTTTTTGATACTTCTGTATTAATGCTGTCCGCCGTCTGCCTTATTGCACTATTCATCTGCTCTGTAGTGCTGTAGCTTTGCAGTTTTCGGGTTACCTCTGCCGAAATTCCCTCTGCTGTGGCATTGATTCGGGTATTCATTTCCGTTGTTGTGCTGTAATCCTTTAACTTATCTGCTGTGTCCTGTTTTGCATTACTTTCAGCCGTTTCAGCGGCAGATTCGGCATACTCTTTAGTTTCTGTTACCTGTTTAGATAATTCTGCCGTAAGCCCGTCCGCCGTCTGTTTTATGGAAGTTTCCAACTCCGTTTTTGTGTTCGTAGCGTTTTCTTTTGTTTCATAATTTTTGCTGACTTTGGATGTGATTGATTCAGCAGTCTGCGTAATTTTTGTTGATAAATCGCCCTCGGCTTCACTCGCCCTCTTCACTTCTGATGTGATTGATTCTGTATTTTGCTGTATACTACTGGATAAGTTGTTTACTGAATCGGATACCTCGCTTCGGATACTGTTTGCAGTCTGCTCAATACTGCTTGACAAGCCGTCAACCGTGTTTTTAACTTCTGCTCTTATATCCGTTGCTGTCTGCTTAATTTCAGAACTTAATCCTCTTTCAACGTCTACAATCTTGCTGTTTGTTTCCTCAATTGTCCGTGTCAAAACATTTGTTTTGCCTTTAAGCTGTATAATGCTTTTATGCACGCTATTCACCTGTGTAGAACGGTATTCTTCGCCTGCGGCTTCATAATCGTCCCTAAGTGCCTGTATACCTTTCAGAGTACGCTTCAACACATAACTTTCAATAATCTCATACCGCGTCGGCAAACGGACGGCATCTCCGACCTCGATACAGGGGTTTCCTTTGCAGTCTGCGGAAAATGGCCTGTAAATAATTCCCCGGATTTTTTCATAGATATTATTTGCAATGCCTGTTAATTCTTCATTTCCTTTGCCGTAAACAAGAAAATTATCCTGTATCACATAAGCATTTGTGCCGCTTCCGACAATTACTCCGATGTCGTCTTCCTCTTTTCGGATTTGCAGTTTGTCGATTGTTTTTACAAGAAAATCCTCATATTGTGCCGATATGTACAGTTTTTTGCCTACTCTTGTGCTTTTAGGCTCACGTGGATACAAATCATCTGCCGGATACAGGTCATTTCTCGGATACAAGCCCTGTATTTCCTGCTCAAGGTAGATGTAATGGAATCTGCCGTCACGTCCAATATGACCGAAACAACCGTTTATTTCGCAGATACAATTTAAGACGGTCGCACCGCTTAGTTCTTCCGGCTCAACCGTCTTTTCAACTTTCATATCATCATTTACAAGCTGTACGCCCGCCTGTTCGATTCCAAAATGCTTAAAAAAGCTGTCCCGAAAAGCTTTCATTGTTGTAATGCTGTCTTTATCCGGGAGCAAAGTATTGTACCACTCCGCTACATCTGCGTTTATCACGTCATACAACGCATCATACGCCACAATATCACGCTTTGTCCTATCTGCTTCAGGTGTATCCGAACAGACCTTATACCTTCCGATTTGAAACGGATTTGCGGTATTTCCCGCCAGCACCATTTGGATTGTTATCCACTTATCTTTCAGTCCCGAAAAAATATTCGACACTGTAAATTTAACCATGCCTGCTTCACAACTTCCAAAGGTCAGCTCTGATTCCGAACACAGGCTTTCTGTCAGTTCAAACTGCTCCTGATGCAGTTCGTTATTTGTAATGTGTATCTGTCCATCGTCCGTTACTATGGACAGCTGTTTATCTACACTATCTTTTAAAAACTGCCCTCCATATTCAATCATATTCTTCTCCTAATAAGCTATAAATGAAATTTTACTTGAACCATACCAGATATCCGTTGACGTTGCATCATCAATCGTAAACTGGATATCAGGCACATACATTTCCCTTGTAACATAATCATTGAGTTCCGGAATAAATACTGTTGCCAGCACTTTACGTTCTCCGGGGATAATATAATTATCTGAAATTCCTTTTATCAGTTTTTCCATTTCATCACCGTAAAGCCTTGGCACTGTTTCAAATTCCACCTTTTCAAGCGTATGTTCCAGTGCTTCCCTGTGAAGTTCTCCGTTAGAATCTCTGTAGCTGTTTAAATCCTGTATACTTCGTGTTACCTTGTACGTCTGACAACTGATGTATTCTATCGGAATCTGATACTCGCCTGCTCTGATTAAAAATCCACTGTATGCCATAACCACCTCACTAAAATATGCACTGCCAAACTGACAGTGCATATCACTTAAAAATCAAACGCAGGATTTCCTGTTCTATTAAAGTACTCTCTTGCCTGTTTTCTTGTTACCTTGAATATTTCCCTGCCGTCCACCTGGATCAAGATATCGCCTTTATCTCCCGACTCCAGCAATCTTATAATCCGGCTTAAAAGCTCTATCACCTCCTGCGATGTGCTTCCACTGCTCATTCTTACCGCTTCTGCTGCCATTTGCCTTAACTTATCTTCCGGTGCTACAACTTCACCCTGATGACGGTTATCACCAATCATGGCAAGCTGCGGTGTGTTCGGTTTGACATATCCGCCCTGGGCAAGGTACGGAATCTGCTCTGCTGAAACTGTTGGTATACTAAATCCGAATGTTTTTCCGCCTATACCCGGCACCCAGTCCGGTGTTGTAAAACTCAATTTATTTACGCTGTTAATCAGTGCATTAATTCCAGCCTGTATGCTTGTAATCATCTGATTAATAGCCCCAATCAGCAAATTAATCGGTGTTTTAGCTACATCATAAATAAGAGAGAAAATATCTTTAAAAGAATCTACTAAGCTGGTCCATGCACCATCCCAGTCGCCTTTAAATACGCACGTGATAAAATCAATAATATCACCTAACAGTTTTTGTAAATCTCCAATTATGTCCATAACATCTGAAATACACTGAATAACCGTATCAGCTATTGTTTCTATCACAGGTGCTACCGCCGGAATAATATCCTGTACAATCCATGAAACAAATGGCTGTACAACATTCTCCCAAAGCAGCTTTATCAAATCTGCAACTTTTCCAATATTGTCTATCACCTGCATAAAAACAGGGTGTATATGTTCATCCCATGCCTGCGAAGCTTTTTCACATATCCTGTCAACAATCGGTGCCACATATTCATTGTATGTATCCAGCATTTTGGAACAAATTTCCGAAAGTCCGTTTTTGAAAGACTCCATCATCGGGTGAATATGTTCGTCATATGTGTCACTCATATGGGAACACAACTTTGTAAAATCCTCTGAAACTGTATCTGTAAACTTTTGAACAGAGGTCAACGTTCCCTCAAGTGCTTCTTTGATTTTATCCGTATTATCAGACAGCGGATCTATCAAAATAGAGGCTATATCTGTCGCATAGCGTAATGCAAGCTCTCGGGCTTCTAAAAAACCGTTCCCAATTATCGCTATAATATCACCAGTAATTCCTTTAGCTGAATCACTTCTAAATACTTCAGAAATTCGTGCTAAAAATTCCCAGCATTTGCCTATTTCCTCGTTAAATACCGCACCAAGGTCTAATATATTTGCAAATTTGTCTTTGATAAAATCGCTGTTTTTAGATAAATAGCTGTCAAAACCGCCTAAAAGATTTTCACTGATTGATGCACCGATACTAACCGCAGAACCCGAAATTATTCCTAATGTCCTGCTTACGCTTTTTGCGTAGTTATATGCAGCATTTGTGACTTGTGGGTCTGTAAAAATATCCTTAAGTGAATCTTTAATGCTTAGGATATGTTTTTTCTGCCTCAAAATGCTTGCCGTAAAGTCTTTGCCTAATCCCTCTTTGAAGCCGGTTTTAAAAATATCTTTTAATTCCTCCGCAAGCTGTTTAAACCTTGCAAGTGAATCCGATACTTTTCCAACTTCCTCTACCATAGAGGTTGCCGCCGAAGATGTTCCTGCTGCCCCTGCTGATGTTCCTCCGCCGGAGCTTCCGCTGTCACTGCTGTCATCTATAGATAAATTATTGAGTTCATCAAGTCCCGATAATGACCCCTTTATCTTTTTAGCGGTATCTGATGCCGCACTGCCTATTCCCGATACGCTGTCCGCAACATCTGTGGCGCTGTCACCAAGCCCCGATAAATCCGTTGCGATACTTCCTGTCGAAGAGGATATATCTGCTCCGGTAAGCATTAATATCAAATTGGTAAAGCCCTCTGCAAGCTTCTGTAATCCGATAAGGCAGCTGTTAATTCCACGCACAATCGGTGTAAATAGTGCGATAAACCCTTTTCCAAGCGTTGCCTGGAACTGCTGAAACCGCAATGTCAGGATTCGTGTCTGATTTGCCCAGCTATCCTGCGTTTTAGCAAAATCGCCACTGGCATTAGACAATGCATTGGTAACATACTGATACCGAAGCATTACTTTTTCCTGTTCGGTCATCTTTGCTGTCGTTTTACCAAAGCCGTTATTTAAAGCATATTGGTCAAGATTCGTCTGTGTCATTACAACACCTAAATCTTTTAACGTTTCCGTTTCACCGGTCCATATGGATTTTAACTTTGTATAAGCTTCATCTGTACCAAGGTTGTAAAAAGATGCCACATCGCCGGTAAGCGCCGTCACATTTTCTGCCATTTCAAGCGCAGATTTCCCTGTTATGCCCATTGCCGAACTCATCTGGCCAAACACACCGAGATATTTTTTTGCAGACAGTTCTGACATACCGAAGTTTTCCATTGCGTTTGAAGCAAATTCATTGGCACTTCCAACCATACTGCCAAATGCGGTATCAACGACATTCTGCACTTCTGTAAGGTTTGAACCCATTTCAATGCAGTCTTTGGTAAATTTTGTTACTGCTGCCGTGCCAAGCAGTCCACCAATTTTCTTTCCTAATCCCGAAAAAATATTCGTTGTCTGTTTGGTTGCGTTTTCACTTGTGTTTTTAACTTGATTTACTACTTTTGTTCCTGTTTTCGATACTGTTTTTTGTGTATTTTTATCAATTTGATTCCATGCCGAGTCAAATTGTGTCTGCATTTCCTTTGAAGCCTGTGCCGCAGAATTTTTAATGTTTTGTGTCGAACAATTTATTGCAGATTCTAATTGTGCTTTAGACTGTTTAAGCATCTCATTTGCAGACTTTTGTACTTTTTGCATTGCTTCATTAAATGAACTATTTAAGATGTTTGTCGAGTTGTCTATCATATCGCTAAACACGCTACACATTTTTTTGTTTACAAATTGCGAAGCACTATCCAGCTGTGCCATTAGTTCTTTTGTATCAATATGCAGTCCCAAATATACACTTGCAACTTCCGTTTCTGACATTTCCCTCCTTTCTGGCATGAAAAAGGCTGCGCCCTATCTTGAGAACGCAGCCTTTAAACCTAATTGAATTTTCTGCCAGTATGCCATATATGCATTCCGGTCTTTTTTCAGTCTTTGATTTCTTTTTAACAGCCAGTCATTGCGGATTCTTTTTTGTTCCTTTGTGAAATTGTTAATGACTTTCATATCTTTTTCCGCCCTGATACTTACAACCTGCCCCAGCGGTGTATCAGGCATGATGCCGGATAATAAAGAGCAAAACTCCGCATATGACATATCATCTTCGGTGCGGAGTCTGATTCCGTACTGCTTCAAAAAACTAGCTTCAATCAAATTCCAGTCATCAAATATATCATAATATGCTTCACTGTTTTGAGGGGGTTGTTTCTTCCTCATATGTGCCGGAAGCTACTCCCATAATCGCCTGATATACCGCACTGTACTCCGGCATTGGCAGATCAAGTGCTTCAATTTTTTCTGCATTTTCCTGACCTACCAGCATACCCAGTGCCTTCTGCATAAACTTTGCCTGACGTGATGTATTATCCTCTCCTTCTTCCGCTTTTTTATCTACCTCTATTGCCATTGCCTGAATATTTAAAATCGTGCTTTTCCTGTTATTTACCGTTACTACAATGTCATCTGTAATCTTTACCACCGGTAACTCATTTGTAATCATTTTTGAAATATCAATCATATTTGCCATGTTCATCTCTCCTTAACTTTCATTTTACTCTGTGTATGATACATACTCCGGTCTGCCGTCTGATGCAACTTCCCACTCTAACGCTTCAATCGCTGTTGAATCACCACCCAGCGTAGTGACATTGATAACGCATGGGATATACAGCACATCAAGATTCGGAAATGTAATTTTCATTGCCGAATTGCAGTCCTGCCCCATTTTAAAAGCAAGTGCCGCTACATAATCATTCCCTTTGTCACCGTAATTTCTTTTACCTCCCATTGAGATTGTAAGTGACTTCGCCGTCATTAAATTTCTTGCCCAGCCCCCTGCATCCATGGGATTCCAGCTTTCCATCGAGCCGTCAATGGAAACACTGAGGCTCTCTGCATCTTTTACTGTGGTGTAATCTGCTGATTTAAGATCTACAGGTCTTCCTGTCGTACATACGCCAAAAAGAATCTCATTAGTCGGATTTACCCCTGTTCTTGCATCAGCAAAAAACTGTAAATTCATCTTTTTCATTTTGTATCCTGCCTTTCATAATAAATGTCAAATTCTATAACCATTTCAAAAACACCGTTGTCGTCCGTCCCCACATCAACTGCTTCTTCCGTTGTCATTTTTACAAACAATATATTGTTTGCACCTGCTTTGGTTCTCCCTGCTCTTTCTATTGCAGCGTATACCGCCGCCGCGGCATGTTCTGTCTGTTTCGGACTTTTATTCCAATGTACCAAAACGCTTACCGCTTTACGGCTGTATGACGGATTTACTCCCACTGCTGAAAGCTTTGGAGTTCCACGCTTCTGATTGTATACACCAACTGACATTTCCTGCTTATCTTGCATTATGCCACTGTAGACATTCTCATCATCTACAATACCCGTCAGCAGACCGGCAATAAAGTCCCTCACTTCTGATAAATACAGCATCGTTATCACCTCCTACTTCATAAGCCGCTTCATAAACTTTTGGAAATTATCTTTTATGTCATTCTGATAAATTCCGCCCTTTAACCATGGGTTATACCACTTTCCCTGTGCAAATGCGTTTTCCCACTTCTGAAAGTGATATTCCGGGTGATAATACATACGTCTTGCATACGGTGTAGAAGTTACAATGCCTACCTTTCCCTGACTGCTCTGTGAAGTATCCACAAAAGTGGATTCGTCTTCCATATGTCCTGTATCTCTCGGCATAACCTCTGCATTTACAATATCCGTATGTAATGCTTCTGCTGTCATTTCCAGTGCCTTCACCGCGCATTTATTGATTTCCTGAATCCGTGGTGTGTTTATCTTTACAACCGATTTGACGTATTTTGCCACTATTCTACCTCCAGTCTTGTATAATTGACTGTTCCGTCCGGGTTTCTTGCTTTTGTCCCTTCATAGATTCTGCGTTTTACACCATTCACAATCAGCTCACCACCGGAAAGTGATGGAAGCTCCGGTGCAATATCTCCCGGTATCAGTGCGCACCCCGATAATTGTATTAACTGTTTCTCTGCTGTCAGCACTGTTTTGCCATTATCCTGATAATTGCATTTACCCGACCATTGTACCTGCTCTAACGGCTCGCCGTATTTATTTCTTCCTTCGCGGTTTACTCTGACTTCTATATCCGTCTTACAGAAGCGTTTTTGTATCAAACATGGATATTTCATTGCTTACACTCCTAAACTGGCACAGCAAAGCCCTGACTGGCATAAGAAGGCATAATCGGCGCGGCTTATCGCCACGCCGTTTTGTACCTGCACATTCCACGAACTGCCAAATGTCATGGACACACCATTTATGGCATACTGCTGCAAAACCGATTGAATCATATCTGCATTTTCAGATTCAAAATCTGCAAGCCTGCAAACTGATTCCCTGATAATATCCTGCTGAAACTCTGTCAACGAAAAAATACCCCTGCCTGCAATCCTGTTGTAGGTAAGGGTATCAATATGTCTGCTGGCTGTCTTTAGTGCCTTATTCAGAAATTCATCTGCAATTACATCACCACCGTAGACGTTCTTATAATAGATTTCGTCTGCATAGCTCTCATATGCCATAGGCTTACTCCTCTGTTTTGTTTTCTGCCGGTTCTTTTGTCTTTTTTGCTGATTTGTTTTCCTTTAATTCCTTCAGTTCTTTTACAATCCTGGCATATTCTTCATACGACACGGTCTTTCCCCTGCCATAGGCGATAACTTCGCCGTTATCGTCCATAATGTCAAAGCCTTTGGCATTGTAATAGTCCTGTTCCGTTTCAGAGATTGTATATACTCTGTTTTCTTTTACCGCTTTCATTGCAGCCTCCTTATTCGCTCACATTCATAGAACAGCCTTCAATCTTTTTCTCTAACAGGAATAAGTCCCCGAAGTTTCTGTTCTGATAAAGATATCCATCGCCAACTCGTGAATCATGTCCCGGTGTAAACAGCTTAATGTATGAATACTTATCCCGGCACACTACACATGATGTATGAATCAGAATAGCATTTATCTGCTTTGCTTCTGCTGCCGGCTTAAATCCTTCTGTAAAATCATATGCTGTCTTCATTCTTGCCGCCGGTACCATTTTAATAGCAACATTGTCAATAGAATGTACTGTACGGTTAATTGTGACCGGAGTAGTAACACTCATCACTCTCTGTATTCCTTCTGCCTCTTTTACAATCTTTCTCATCGATGGCGTTACATAAAGAATCCTGCCTTCCTCAGGTACTCCTGCTTCGTCCATAACCGCCATTTCTCCATCGAACCAGTCAAGAAATGTTGCTGCATCAACAACTGTCTTATTAATTCTTCCCGATAATGTCTGTAATTCAGAATGTAACTTTGAAAATCTATAGCAGTCTTTTTCCGGAATTGCCTGTTCTTCCTCAAATGTGTTCTGAATATTGGCAACAGATAATGTAAGGTTGGTTTCATCAATATCCATCGGATCAATAAAAAATTCAATATCACGGTCGAATGATAACTTCTTTGGTGTCCAGTCATTGCTTAATGTTCCTGCATTAAACCCGATTGTTCTTGTATGGTCCTTGTATCCTGATACCGTAATACTTGGAAGCTTAATTGTTTCTGCATTAATAAATTTAACCTGCAGATTACTCTTTGTTAATTCATCAGAGCATAACTCCTTTGCGTACTTTTTCTGAAGCTGCTGCTGAAATTCTGTTGCATAATTGTATACTGCCATATTCTACCTTCTTTCTTATACTCCAAAAGCAGCGTTTAACTGCTCCTGTGTTGTCTGTGTGTTCTGTCCGTTTCCCGATGCACCAATCTGAAAACCACCGGATACCTGCGCCTGCGGTTTTAAACCTGGAATATCTTCCAGTACCTGTGTTAATGCGGATTTAATGCTTTCTGTATTAATTTTTCCGTCTTCACCGACCGCTTTATCCAGTTCTGCCATTTTAATGGCATACGGAACGGTTTTGACATCTAAGCCAAGTTCCAGTGCCTGAATTGTCGCCTGCTTTTCCAGTTCTGCACGCCTTACCTGTGTCTGTGCCTGTGCAAGCTGTTCCTGTATTGCCGCAACATCAGGTGTATTTTCGGCTTTCTGCTTTTTATAAGCTGCAATCGCCTGTTTCATTTCATCTTCACTCATGCCCTGCTGCTTAAAGTAGCCTTTTAATACCGTATCTTCCGCTATGCTCTGCTTGCCACTGATGATGCCTGCCAGCTTATCATAGTCAATTTCCGGTGTTGCCGATGTGTTCTGCGTTCCCGCCTGTTTGCTTTCTGCCTGCTGCCCTTCTTCCGCAAAATACTGCAAGTTTAATGGTACAATTCTTTTCATTTTCCTGGATTCCTCCTTTTTAAGTTTAAGTATTTCCCGTTGTTATCCCAGTGGCTCTGCGTAGTTTAAGGTCTTCGGACCTGTGTTGCACCGGTGCAATCCGGGCATATAAAAAGGACGTTCATTTCTGAACGTCCTGATTATTAATATTTTCTTGTTGATTTTTCTTAATATTGGATATAATATAATTAAGATATCTTATAAGGAATCGATACCTTACCCCCTTTGGGTGAGGCCATCGGTTCCTTATTTTCTTATACCAAGGCTATCTCCAATTCTCCCAAACCCACTTCTTTACTTTGTCATATGCTTCAACCGCCTCCTGCGGTGCGTTTTCAAGATGACAACCAACCATATAGGGTTCATATATAGCAATCAGTTTTTCTATTTCTTCTGGAAATGGTCCACTCATTTTTCTCTCCTTTATTTTTTAAGCAGTTTATCACTGTTCCTGCTCCCATGCCCATTTTTTAAATTTTTCCAATGCTTCCACAGCTTCCTGAGGAGCATTTTCTAAATGACAGCCTACTAAATAAGGTTCAAATGTATCTATAAGTTTTTGGATTTCCTCCGGATATATGACTTTCATAATTTTTCTCCTTTTCTTTTAACTAATGTCATATATTCTGCTTCTACTTCATCATATCTGCGTAATTCATACATTCTTAATGCATACTCACTTATCTTACCAACATTATATTCATTTATACCAAGTACGTCAATTGTTTTCTTGCACTCTTTGTTTAATTCTCTAATGTACTTGCCATAGTTCTCTTTAGTGATATTCCAGCCTTTACTTCTAAACTTTTCAGCCTGCTTCATATGCCACATTTCATGATATTCTGTAATCGCCTTTCCCCCCACAATATCTTCTGAAACAACTTCGGGTATATAATATACAACATTATCTACTGCATTATATTTGCCATATGCTTCTAATTCTTCATATGAAACAATTCTAATCTCAGGTCTTCTATTCTTTGAAATTCCCCACAATTCCATTGCCTTCATTGTATTGTTGTAGATTTCATGCAATGCCCTCGGCTTAATATTTGCCTTATCAGATATATAAACATCTCCTTTATAGTCCTCAACTTCGCTAATATTTATATTTCTGTTATTTTTAACTTCAACTATTTTGCTTTCACCTCGATTTACAGGTTTATACTCCTGTTTTGAATCAACCTGTTTTTCCCACTGCTCCTTCCGTGCCGCATACATTTTTTTATTATCATCATCAAGAGAATACTTTTCAAGGCGGTCAAACCGTTCTGCCTGCCTTTGGGCATATTTTTGTTTTTGTCCCTCATTGTAATCACTTTCAATCTGCTTTAATTCAGTATCGGTATACGGCTCTCCATACTTTGTAATTCCTTCAAAGTACGTTGTATGTATGTCTTTACAATTCGGATGATAAAGACCGGCGGTGATTGCCTGGCTCATCAACTTATGTTTTCCGTCCGGGACACCGCCGCTCCATACATCATCTATTAGTATCTTGCCACAAAACGGCAGGCACTTCGGACAGGCATTTCCACGCTTTTTTACAATTACAGTCGTAACACCCCATTCTTTTCTCTTTTCACCTTCTCCTGTCAGATATGCCCGCTTATCTGCCGTTCTAATTGCCATGCTTGCATATTCTTTGATATTGTGCCTGCTGCCGTCTTTATACTCAATGCAGTTGATACCGGCACTCAAGAAATCTCTTGTCGCCATATCCACTGCCTTTTCATATGTCCCCGCACCTGTATTGGCATAAACCTGCGCATTAAATATAATCTGACGGTACTTGTCGTTTGCCATTCTAAGCGTAGCGTGTTCTGCTTTTGATAAGTCATTCTTTGTTGCCTTTGCCAATGCCTCTATCTTTTTATCATTCAATCTAAAAAAAGCAGCTTCCATACCCTGTCTAGGCGGCTTCGCTGCTTTAAATCCATTTTTAATTGCTTTTAATATCTGTTCTTCCTGCTCTGAACCTCCCTGTGTGCGTGCTTCTTTTATCAATTCCTCTACTGAAGCGTTGATGTTGCTGAACCGGCTTGAAAATTTCTCTGCATTGGCTTTCTTGTACTGTTCCAGTGATTTCAACTGTTCTATCTGCCATGCAGACCAGTTATATCCCTCTTTTGTTTCCTCTGCACGGTGCTGTTTAAAATTACGAATCATAGAATGAATCAATTCGTCCTCGATTGCACGAAACGCTTTTTCAATGTCATATTCACCGTTTACATATCTCGGCAACTTTATTCACCTCATTTCGGAATATCCTGCACTTTATCTACTACAAACCCGCCATTATCCTCACTGACTGATGCCTGTTCCATTGTTTCAATTCCCTGTTCTGCCTTTAACCGCATCACTTCCTGCTGCTTCCATTCCTCATCTTTGGAATCACCATACAATTCCTCTACAGAAGCTTCAATACTCATAATTCCGCCCTGTTTTCCTTTGGAAATTGTTTCAACCTGGCTCTCAAAAGATGGATTGGCATATTCTCCAAACGGTATTTCCACCGTATGGCTGGTTACAGCCTGCCTTGTCAATACCTCATACGTCTGGATCGCTGTATTGACTACTTCCGGCAGACTGTGTTGAATCGTTTCAACCATCTTGTTTCTTGTGTACAGTGTTGCCTTTTCTTTTTCCCGCTGTGCTTCTGCGTTATCCAGTTTCTTTACATCAATTCCCAGTGTGGAAGGACTGATTAATCCCTGTAAGCACAAATCCAATGCCGTCACATAGGTACTCAGGTAGCTTTCATGTGGAATCTCCGGTTGTATCAGTTCAACCTTATCTTTCCCATCTTCCGACAAACTTCCTTCTACCCGTAAATACTGGTTATCAAAGTCATTCGGTTTTATGATTTCCCCTGTGTCAGGATTCCTCGGACATAGCGATGTTGGAATATATTCTTTTGACCTGCCTCTGCGCAGCGCTTCAAGCCACTGGCTCCATACTTCATCCAACGCATCAAAGTTGTCACATTTTGAATCAAATACCGATTTTCCCCTGCCTTCCCACTTATTTGAATCATAAATCTTAAACGGAACCGCCATCATAAAATCGCCTTCCCATGTTACAGATTCCTGTAATCCTTCTGTCATTGGAATACTGTTTAACGACACTTCATTTCCATTTGCATACAAGTGTGAGTAGATGCCGTTTTTCACGTATGTTTCTTCCAACAGGTATGTCCTGTGATTGTACCGATATACCATTTTAAAAATAATTCGGCTGATTCTTCCATGCTGATAGACGTATTCTATATTTTCACCGGATACAAACTCAATCAACGGATATGGGCTTATTGTTGTATTAATCGTAAATTTAAAAGCTCCATCACCGACAACCAGTGTCTGTGTCAGCGCTTTTGTCATTACCGCTTCAAAATTATTATCCTTTGCTATCAGTTCCCACTCCTCCTGTTTTTCCGATACATTGATACTGTTCATGTCTGACATTACAATAGATACCAGCATATCAACGATATTCGCAGGAAGTCCTGTGTGGATTTTTCTGATTGCCCTTCCCGGTGTGGGAACAGCTTTCCAAAACAGTGTTCTGTCAGCATCAATACTCTTATACAACTGTGATAATTCGTCTGACTGCCCTCTGTACCATATTTTATTTTTAATTGCATTGGATTCATAGTCCAGCTTTTCATTGATGTATATTGTACCGGCCGGTGCTGGCTGAATTTCTAAAAAGCTTCTGATTCCGTTTCTTACTTTGTCTGCCATTTTACCTATCAACCCCATTTCTTCTCACTCCTATCTTTGTACGGTAAGGAATCCAGTTGTACTGCACACTGTTTACCATATGGTCATTGCCGTCCTCCGGCTCCTGGTCCTTGTCTTCTCTCCACGAGTATTTATCCAGTTCTTTGATGTAATTCTCACAAGTATTCACAATATAATAGCACGGCTCTTTTCCGGTATCCGCATTGTAATCCATCCAGCCGAGCTGAAGCATGATTCTGTCAATTATCTCCACCTTTTTGTAGGCATTATTAAAAACATACAGACATTCCGGGTGCATCCTTTTGTACTTTGCAAATTCTGTTAATGTTGCCTGATCAGCCGAATCCACAAAAGTATTCCGTGCCATGCTGCCCCATTCTTTTCTGTTTCTCTCAAGAAAAGCCACAAAATTCACAACCGTATCACTCGGTGCTATCGGATTGTCCTGTCCTGCATTGTTATATACCTTTTCATCCAGTACGATATAGCGCCCTTTATTGGTAATTGCCGAAAAAGACATTGCGATTGTATCCGGACTTTTGACTGAATATGCTGTATCCAGTCCCGCAGTGAATATTTCAAAATATTCCTCCTGCAGCTGTTTTCTGTCTTTAATGTACTTCTTTGCATCTTCTTTTGTAATCAGGTGCTTTTTATGGGAGAAATTACAAAAGACAAGACCTGTCGCCTTGCCTCTCAATCCCTGTATTTTATTTTTGTACATCTTTGTTCCTTTCGGAACTGCATCTATCTTTTTCTGTATATCTTCCTGTGTCATTGACGCATTATCATAAAATGTAAAATACCAGTGAATCCAGCCTGTGACCGGTTCTTCTTTTAATTCGTCAAGAAGCTCTGCCGGATAATCTTTTACGTACTTTTTTAACGGTCTGCTTCTGTTGATAAACTCCTTGTACACCGGAATATCCGGTGCATCAGGATTGGAAGTCGTTATCATATACTTACATCTGTGCGTTATTTCCCTCAAAAACTCCATATCCGCAATATTGACCTCATCAATATACACACAGCCTACCTGTGAACCTAATACTTTCTTCCATTTTGCTTTATTATCATAACCGCATACATAAATATACCTGATTCCGTTTGGTGTCTTATATTCAATGTGTGGCAGTCTTATTCTGCCTTTGCCGTTTGGATTGTACGTTGCCAGTCCGTCCAACTGCTCCAGCAACCCCCGCTCCGAATTAATAACATTCTTTTCGACTGTTCCAATGTCTGCACCCGCAAGAACATGATACTTGATATCCGATTTAGCAACCATTAGCATAAATTTAAAAATACCAACCGTTGTTTTACCTGCTGCCGTTGTTCCCTCAAGATATTCCCTGTCTGCTTCCACTGTCAAAAAATCTTTAAATTTAGAAGATAAGACCAGCACCGTACCACCTCCCTGTTTAGAGCTGTTTTAAGTAAAACTTCGCAAAACTCACGTTTAGCGAATAATATTTTTGATATTAAAATTGCCGCAAAGCTTGTTTATTACTGGCTTCGTCTGTTTTTTATACATTTAATGCCTTTGTGCAATATTACTACAAAACAGCAGAAAACACTAAAATTCCGTGACTGGCGGACATTTTTAGTGTTTTTTTAATCCGCCAAATCGTCTTGATTCACCTGCCGCATCTGTTCTAAAATCTTAGAAATATTGTCCATTTTTTCCACTGCATCATTATTTTCCACCGTACCTTCTGACAGCTTTTCTTTCTGTAGTTTAAGCAATTCCAGCCTTGCTTTCTGCTCCTGTGTCGCCATATCCATATGCTCTGTAAGCCACTGAAGTGCCTTCATCTGGTCAGCGCGTTTAATTTTGATGCCGTTCTTTCCTTCAGACACCTCGGAAATAATGCTTGTGTCTACGTCCATTGACTCTTTCAAATCAACATAGCTGTATTCAGCAATCTTCTGTTGTCCTGTATTCGGGTCCATTACCGGAATATCCTGCCCGTCAACCCGCTTCCATACCGGAACTTTTTTCTTTCCAAAGGTAACATAATCTCCCATATCTGCAAACGCAATATCCATATACTTTTGAAAGATGTCTGCCTGTGTTAAATAGGCTTGATTTAGCTTTTCCTGTTTTAATCTGTCTATTTCCTCTTTTACCTTTGCATTTCTTAACAATCTTGAACCGCTTGACATTGCTACATACTCATCACACTGATATGCCTTTCTATAGGCTTTTGTGGCATTAAAACATTTTACAAAATACAAACAAAAAAGCCGTTGCTTCTCGGTTAATTCTGTATTTTGCAATACAGCTTCCACCTCATCAGCAACAGGCTTTTTATCGTCTGATTTAATTGATTGCTTTTGGGTGCACACTTTTTCATTTTTTGTGTGCACACCTTTTCTATCCCAGTTGTATCTCTTTTTCCAGCTCTTTACTGTGTTTAAAGTTACTCCATATTTCCGCGCTATATCTTTATACTTCATGCCGGACATATAATCATTTTCTGCTAATTCATAATTCGGTGCATTCGGCACAACCACCACCTTCCTTTACTGTTGTTCTATCTATAAATATTATAATTCCACTAAAATAAGCGCCGGCTTTCGCCAGCGCCATTCAGGAGGTAAAAAACTGCCGCACCTGCGGCTTTTGGATTTATCCGGTTTCCGTCCGTGGATTAATTCTTTATCCAGTTTAGATATTATCACAGTTAAAACGAACAGAACGAACAAACATTAATTTTTCTCTAAAAATCTATCAATTGCCACCCGGCAGCTATCCGCCGTATGCTTCCCACCCATACGGTAAGCCACCTGAACCCATGTTAAGTCATCTAAAAACCTATATGTAATCATTCTCCTTATTCTGCTGTCTTCTATCTGTCCTATGTATTCTTCTACCTCATTGGTCAGTTCCAGTAGTTTTAACTCCCTACCATTCAACTGCTGCCGACGGCATATAAGAAGCGTTGTCTTTCTTGAGTATTCAGGGTATGGATACCCTTCGATTTTATAATGTCTGTTTCCTCCTTCTCCGCCTGTAACTGAATCCTGCTGGGTGTATCCCTGCTTTTCCATAACCGCAATTTGTCTTTCCAGTGTTTCAATCCTGCTTTTTATGTCCTTAATTTCCTGCTGCGTATCGCAATATTGTGCCAATGCCTCTTTTATTCCCATATTTCCTCCCATTTGTATTGTACTGCTCTGTGTTTTGTGCTATAATACATTTGTTCGATATATGGGAACAGGAAGCTTGCAGACCGTGAATCCAGCAGGCTTCCTTTTTTGTTGCACCGGTGCAATTCTTGATTTTGGACAAAAAAATACCAGCCATCAAATATTGACGGTTGGTATTTTTATTTAGAAAGATTTTAATACATCAATCATATCTTCATAGAAGTGATATCTGAATGAATACCACTCATATACCCTTAATGACAAAAATGTAACAACAGCAATTTCTATCGCTATCATAAACAACACTCCATCAGTTGATAAATCTGACACTGCTGATCCAGTTAACACTGCAGTAACACAGCATATTATACACGGTACAGCAATTAGTCCCCAGGAACTTTTACTAAATTCAGTGTCTCTTTTCTTTACTTGCAAATAATGTATTAAATTTTCACAATTCATACTTGAAATATTTCCATAATTTTCAATAATATACTCTCTCCAATCAGTAAACACATCGAAATTTCTATATTTTTTCTCACCTCTATTTAGTGTATTTCTAATCCAGTTCCATAATTTGCCAAATAGGTTTTTCCTTGCATAGAACTGAATCATATGTTGTCTGCCTATATTTCGATACGTTCTATACTCAAATTTAGTATCAAATCCATACCTAATATATTTCTCTTTTGACATCCTGTATTCATCTTCTTTCATAGTTATTATCCACAGGAATTGATAAAATCATTTATCAATTACCTATAGTTATTATTATTATATTCCTCCAACCATCAATATTCAATTTTCAATGTCCATTTATGCTCTAATGCCGTGATTTCAGCACTAAACCATACTATTTTTATTTATATTTGTGATTCCGTAATAAAATCACTTAATTCAAGTTCTTTACTTTCATCTGCTCTATTCTCCTTACATCTTCCCTTTCTTTTGCACCCATACACCTGCTGCCCCTGTGAATTTTCTCCCAAATATGCTTTATAGGCGCATTGTCCGCAGGTTTTAGTGCTTCCATTAATGTTTATCCACTCTTTCATCGTTTCCTCATGAATCTCCGTTCAAAATGTTTTCTGTAATCTTCTTTAGCCCCTGCATGAAGCCTGTTATATGCTTCCTTTGGATTAAAAAAGACAGTATTCCCGATATAAGATGCCGGTATTGCCGGTGTGATATGTTCAGCTTCTATGTACCAGCCGTGCCCTGTATTATATATCCCCATAACCTTTGTCTGAAATAAACGCTCATTTGCATCTCTACAGGTATCATACGGACAGTCTGATTCAAACGGACACTCTACTATCCCTGTCTGCTGGTCACGGGTTCTTGGGATACACTCACACGTTTCATAAATATAAATCGTATCTCCCGGCATACATGGAATTTTCTGTCTTGCAAGACGTTCACATACTTGCGTATACTGCCTGTCCAGTTCTTCCACCTGTCCAGGACTTACTCCCAGCTGTTCATAATCTTTTAATTTAAAAAGCGCCGCATATATTCTGCTGCCAACCTTTTTCAGTTCTTCTTCAGGTACTCCGTTTAATCCCCATTCGCCATTTTTCTTCTGCCATGTAAGCATTGTTATCACCTCTGTCTTTCTTATTCTCCCATACGCATCTGACCCGGAATGTCCTTTTGTTCTTCCGCTGCTAACGTATCCAGCATATGTCCAATATCCTTTATATGTTCCCTGATTCCCTTAACGTCCTTTTGATATACACAGGATAACAGACCATTTGCAACACCTATCATTTCATTGAATACCGCACCTTTGTAATCCTGTGTAGACGGTTTTGGAGTAGAATCCGCTTCGCTACCGGTGTTTATGCGGCTTTCGGGCTTTTTAGTTTTTTTGATTTTGTCTTCATCTTCCGGCGCAGGGGCTTCTGTATCTGCCTTTTCCGCATTTACTTTTTTTACATCTTCCTTACGTGTTTTTTCAGATGCCGGACGGCTGACCTTTGGTTCTTTGCGTTCCTTTGGCCGTTCTTCTTTTGTTTCTTCTGACGGATACGGTCTTTTATACTCTCTGCTCCATTCTTCCTGTGCCGTACCTGTTTTTCCTTTAAAAAGCTGTTTCCAGCCGTCTATCAACTGCTGCCATGTATACTCCTGCTTTTCCCCACTTCGTGAATTAACTAATCTGACAGTGGACTCTTTTGTTTTCAGAGAAAATACCATTCTTCCGATTCCCGCCAGACGGACAAAATATATCTTTTCTTCATTCGGACACATATCGTCTTTCATCTGCTCTACTGTATATCCTGCCGCTTTGTTTTGTTCATATATTGCCCTGTAAAGCTCCGGTTCGTCTTCTCCGAGTTTTGCCAGTGCTTTTATCAGGTTATCATCGTAATCCGATGTAACGTCCGGTTCTTCCATTAACACCTCAAGGTCAGATATTTCTTTTTCCCTGTCGATTTCTTCTTTTACGGTCTGAATATCCGCCTTTGAAAACTCCGGTGTAAGCTCCTCATTAATGGTATCCGGTAACTGCAGCATAATAGTAAGCTTTGCATATCCAAAGCCTTTGTACTGCTCCATGAGCCTGTCAGAATTGCCGTTCTCACTGAATCTGTCGTTAATATGGATAAATCTTGATACCTGTGTCTTATCAAGCCCGTATCTGGCTTTTGCCAGTTCAACAATGCTGTTATATCCCGAATCTTTTAAAATATCTGTATCCCTTGCCATTTTTAAAAGGTATCCGATTCTTACAAAGCCTTCTGCAGTCTTTGTCAATTCAGTATCAAGCTCCTGCTGCCATTCATCAAATGTCGTTATAATTTCCATTGCTATTCCTCCAATCCCATGAAATCTGCTTCAAGGACATCTGCAAGAAGCTGTCCCGCAAGTTTTCCATGCCATATCCTGTTGCCGTTTTTCCTCAATTCACGATACTCCTGTATGCGCTTTTCATTTGCCGTTTCTCCCTGTCTGCGCTCCTCTGCTGTCATTTTCTTTTTAAATGCCGCCATGAAACGTTTAAGAAACGGAAGTGCTTCCTCAAGATCAGGATTCTGATTATCTCCCGTGGTTCTTTTCTGCCGTATGTTGCCGGAGGCTTCAACCTCCAGCGTATACCACGGCGTATCTACCGAATTTGTCCGCCTTAAAAAGAACGGATACGCTTCATGCTTCTGTATTCTATCGTAGTAGAAGTCTGCATGATCCATGCAGTGATTGAGTGCTGTTCCTTCACGTACCATATCTTCAATGGAAGTCGGAGCAACTACCGCAAATTTTTTATCATGGTATTCAAACTTCTTTATATCCGGGAGTATCTTATTTACTTCCGGCCATTTCTTCTCCAGCTTCTCTGCCTGTTTCTTTATGGATTCCCCTTTAGAAAACAGCACCGCATCGGCATGTGCTTTTTTTAAATCTTTTGGCCAGCCTATCTGTGATGCGGATACATTCCACTTATTCTGTTCTGCAAGGTTATAGTAATCTCTCCATGTGATTCCTGTCTGTATAAATGTTTCACCCGACTTTTCTGCCTGCCGCTTAATGTAGTTATATACTTTAACCGGCTTAATCGGCGGCGGAAGGAATCCAAAATCCGATAAGTTGATTTCGTTTGCCGCAAATTCGCTGATAACGTAATCCGGCCATATTGTATCTGCCCGTTTTTCACACTGCAGCCATTTTAAAAGATGTATGCCTCCGTCTAAATCTTTCAGTCGTTTTAATCTTGCATTGTCAATTTTTAATATCTTTGCAATCTGTGTCTGCTTCTGGTCTAAAAGCGTACCGTCATACCTGTATTTCATTATTTCTTCAGCGAGCTTAAACATTCCAATCTTTGCCAGCATTTCAACCGCCGGATTATGTCTTTCGATGTAAAGATACTCTGCCGCACTCATGCTTTCCGGCAGTTTCGGCCACAAATCAAGCGCTGTATTCTTTAATACTGTTTGTTTCAGGACTTCAATATTTTCCATGTATAGTCTATATTTAACATAATGATATGGGTAATATGGTCTATCTGCCGGGATAAATCTGTATTTTTTATTTTTATAGTTATCCCATATATAACGAACCGAAGTATTGCCCAAATACATAACCCTTTCCTGCTCTGTAAATACCCGGTGCGGATTTGTATATTTTCTGTCACGATAATATGAGCTTACACAAAACGCCCTGATTACAAAGCCGCCCTGTATCTCCTGAATACATTCTACATACCGCTTTTGGGTCTTTAACGTCTGTATTCTGCTCTGAAGCTTGAATCTTACAGTCCTGCCACAGCACGGGCATTTTCCCTCTTTATTCTGCTTTGCCTGTATCAGCGGAACCTGTTTTTCACAATATGTACAGTATCCGGTCTTATCCTTTACGCTGGCATAAAAGATAAAATTTTCAACTGCTGCCTCATGAAATGCCCATCTTTCAAATCCCGGCGGCAATGGTGGTATTAATGCCATATGTTCATCCCACGGTTTCTGTTCCCGCTCCTCCGCCTCCTGTGTCTTTTTATCCCGGCATCTGCCCTGATATTCCATCAGGCCTTTAATGCCTCTGTTGCGAACTCTTAAAAACTGGCGGATTGTATCCCTGCTGCCCTGATTCTGCCACACCCGGCTATTTCTCTGTACCGCCGTTAAACTGTAATTTTCATATAAGCTTTTCCGAACCTTGTCCAGATTTCTAAATAAACTCGTACTCCATTTAACTTCATTTCCTGCCTTATCAAGAATCCGTGTTATGAACTCACTTCCTTCCGGATTGCAGTAAATCTCATAAGTGGGTGTTTTGATTCCTTCTGCCACTTTATCCGGAAAAAACACTGCTATCATCAGTATTTTCCCTCTTGTCTGACAGCGAATCATGATGTCATATATTGTTTCACTTTTATATGTTCCCCATGAATTTATGTATTTAATGGGGACAGCCAATTTATTCCGCTGTGCCACCCGCCGCATATGCGGCGTGGCATTGATTCTCTTTAAACTCCTTAATTCTTTTTTATACACAGTTTTCCACCTCTTAAACCATAGTACACATTTGCTTTTATCTGTTTTCCGTCAACGTATACCGGATAAATTTCCTGAATATTGCGGGTGTCTTTTTCTTCTTTCAGCAGAAACAAGTATGATCCTTTAACCCCTTTTGCTATCGGATTCTTCCCCCGGACAATGATAAAATCCTCTTTAACTGTTGCCGCTCCTTTATCTTTACACAGGTGCGTTTCATTTTCTTCCCTGTCCGGGTACTTGCGGATGTACTCACACGCAAGCGCTGCAAGCTGTATCCTTGTAATCTCTTTTATCAGTGTCAGTTCGGTACAGGAAATTCTTGTACCATTCCCGTCCTGATTAATGTCACCGCCCGCTTCCACAATAAAGAACCGGGAATCCATATTGTTGTAGTATCCGAGTGCACACAGGGGATTCTCTGCGCAGTGGAAGCCGTTGTGCGCGCATTTTGCTTCTTTTTCCCGGTACGTCTTTCCAGCTTCCATTGTCATAACTCCGCTTCCGAGCGTTGCCTGTAGATTCCGGTTAAATGCTTTTATGGCTCTCATGCTCTCTCCTGTCCTAAGTAATATCCACGCATCATTTTCTTTACTTCTGCACGGCTTGGAATTCCTAAATAAACCGGTCCTCTCATCTGCTCCTGTTTACCGTCATGCTCTATCGTTGTGATTGATACGATTTTGTCACTTACCCTTACTTTGCCCTGGAATGCCTTTGCAAGAAGCCTGCTCATAAACACCGCAAGGCTCTTTCCTTTTTCTCTTACGGCTGCTGCCATTGCCAGATTGCTCATGCACTCATCCGCAACCGCTTCATACCAGTCTTCCAGCACTCCATGCAACTCAAGTTCTTCTTTTTCAGCCTTTATTTTCCCCATTGCCGCCGTCAGCGGTGTTGCCAGTTCTGTAATCACTCCGTCCACGTAATCATTTACATCATCTTCCTCAAGCCCGTTTTCAAGGGCGAACTGCTTTAATTTATCAATATCGCCCTTTAATTCCTCTGCTTTTCTGTTTAACTCCTCTGCTGAATTAAATTCTCCGAATTTTTCAAACATATCGTTTCTCCTTTCTGTTGCACCGGTGCAATTTACGGAATATCTCCGTAATCTTTTACGCTGATATCATGCCAGCTGATTTCCTGCCCGCAGCTTCCGCAATAGTCCATATTCCATACACGGTTCACTTCCAGTCCGCAGTGTGGACAGAAGCCGGATATAATTCTTTTATCCCTGCTGTAATACGGTTCTGCAACCTTCATAATTCTCCTGCCGTCTTTTTCATAAAACGGACGGCTGTCGGCATGAAATATGCCCATTTCCCCGTCTGTCAGCTCTGCTATATTCATGGTGTTCGTATATTTCCTCCGTCATCTATATATGCGGCGCCTTCCATGTCCTTGTAACTCTTTAGAAAAACCTCCCGCCACCTGTCTTCTCCGTACTTTTCTTCAAATGCCCGCTGTGCCGTCTGCTTGAGCATTAAGTCCACTGCCGGATTACCGTGCGGTGATTCTTCACCATGCTCATGATGAAACCGCTCGCATACATAGGCATACAAGCCATATTTTTCTGCAAGCTTTCTGTTTGCTGTTCCGTGCATGAAATGGTGCTTATGCAGCCCCGTTGATGGGAGTTGTCCGAAATATCCCGCCTTTTCAGCTTTCAGACGGCACAGGTAACACTCTTTTGTCTGCTGTAAAATGCTTTTGTTCTTCATTGTGTTTCTCCTTTAATTTCTCTATACAGAACTGATGCCACAACGAGTATTCATGGGCTTCGTCCGTAAATGTTACAACATGGTACCTCATCAGCTCCGTAATCTGCTGCCACAGTTCCTGATTCTTTACCGGCCTATTCCCGGATTTTTTCCAGCCGTTCTTTTCCCACTGGGCAGCCCAGTGGTTATTCACAGTATTTAAAACATGGGTACAACCGGTAAATATGCGGACTTTCTGCATTTTGTTTAATCTTCCCAATGCTTCCGCTATGATATTTAACTCAAGCTGATTTTCGGTGCAGTTTTTCATTCGCCCGGAGTGGTTTCTCGTATGCCCGTTATATTCCATTGTGTAAACGTAGTATGCCGTCTTCCATATCCTCGGTCCTTTTGCTGTTGTCGTTATGTAGATGTTTACCACGTCTATCCGCCTCCTTCTTCTTTGTACATGGTGTATGAAAAATACTTAAACCCCGCCTCTGTATATCCTTCCCTCACAGAATCCGGATTCAGAATATATCCCTTCTTCGGACGGATTCCATGATTGAAGGTGCTGGAGCGGACAACCTGTTTTATCACAACCGGCTGTTTTAAGTTCCGGGACGGATTCCACCGTTTTCCTATCAACTGTCCTTCGGTTTCTTCTGTCTTTAATGCCGCCTTGATAAAGTACCTTGCTATACCTTTGTAATCTCCTTTGCTGTACAGCGGCTTCATGTCTATGCCGCCTTTTGTCCAGCACTGCTTTAATTCCTGCGGCGTGCAGATTGACATCATCATATGGATATGGGCAGCGCCCCGCTTTCCCAGTTCTTTTACATAGATGTATTTGAGCGGTATTCCCTTGTCTTTGAATATCTTTCTCATTTTCTTTAAGCAGTTGCGCATATCCACCTGCATCTGTTTTGAATCTTTTGGACGGTTACGTGGAAAATAGGTGAACGTCACAAGCATTCCTGTGTTATCGGTAAAATTGGTATTCATCAGGCGGCGGAGTGTCCGCTCTGCCTTTCTTTGATTTACCCTCTGCTGACATTCACATGTCTGCCTGTATCGTCCTTCCCTCTTTTCCCCTTTGCAGTTATAACGAAGTGTGTGATATTTTCTTACCTCAAGTATCCTGCCCGCCACGCATATTTCCTTAATGTATGGCATATTGTTATATCTCCTGAATGGTTCTTTAGATAATCATTTAATCAAGCTTTCAAAAGGGGAAAATCCCCTTTTATTTTTTATTGACATATCACACATAAACCGTTATAATAATGTAAGTATTGGTATATGTTATACATCAATTTTTTGAGAGAGCTGCTGCAATCAGTTCTCTCATTTTTATTGTTCTATAAGCCGGTATGAACCGGGTACTGCACGCTCTTTAATTTCCAATTTCCGAAGCTTTTTCAGCATTTCACACGCTTTAATAATGTCATGTTTCTCTTTGGCATCATCAATGGACCTGTTGTAAAAAATAATCAGCGGTATGCTTCTCATATCTTTCTCCTTTCCGGCGGCATGAAGCTACGTGATGCCGCCTGTTTTGTGATATACATTTCTTTAACCTTTAGGGTTCGGGAGCTTGTCCCGAATCAGGGCGGCGGGAATCGAACCCACATGGCTATCAGACGTGCGGTGCTGTGAGGGGGTACAGCTTCTGGGGATTTTGGTTAGGGGATATGCCATTTTTCCTATTAAACGCCCTGTGAATCCATTTACAGCTTGTGGCGGCTGTAAATGGAAAATATTGAATTTTTATGATATTCAGTATTGAAATCACTTAATTCAGTCACTGAATATCTGTACCTCCACTCCTTTTTTATAATAATTATTGGGCGAAGCACTGCCCAATTCATTACTGAAGGAGGTGTTCTAATGCATATGATTCCTGTTGTTTCATCTAACATCAAATCTATTGGATATGAGGATAATACTTTGTATGTATGCTTTAACTCCGGTTCTACTTACAAATACCTCAATGTTCCAAAATCTGTGTATGATGCTTTGATGTCTGCATCATCGCATGGTGGTTATTTAGCTGCGCATATTAAAGGCGTATATACATACCAAAAAATCAGCTAATCTGTAACTACCAATACTGTAACAGGGCCTGTTTCATTAATTGCTATTGATGAATCAGGTTCTGCGAAGTATATTTCAACACCTTCCCTGTTCTTTAATTCTTCTATCAAATCCTTTGTCGAATAATTTGAAATATCTTTCAGCATATGTATTCACCTTCCATTCATGACTTTTTTACATACCCCATTGCGGTCATACCGCTTTCGTTTATCTTCCTGCCGTACTCCTCCCGCTGTTTTGGGGTCAGTTCTTCCAGTTTGTATGTCTTCTTTTCCTTTTTATCAAGAATTGTGCAGATAACATTCATGCTTATCACCTCACTTTTGCTATTATCATAATATTTAAAATGCATCTGACTGTGCCTGTCACACAGCCTTTTATTCAACGTTGAAATCAGGACGGCGGGATTTGAACCCGCATGGCTGTCAGACGTGCGGTGCTGTGAGGGGATACAGCTTCCGGGGATTTTGGTTAGGGGATATGCCGTTTTTCCTGTTAAACTACGTCCTGTGAGCCGCACGGCAGTGGTAACACAACACTGCCGTGTGCTGTTGCGATTCTTTTACATTGACGCCATCGAAAGTGATATCTGCTTTCCACGGCGCCGAGGGGAACTACCGCAACGAAACCCGATTCCGTTTACAGCTTCTATAAATCAAAATGCCAGCTATGCAGGTTCTCGTTTGAATGAATGGGCTTATTATTTAGGTAAGAATAATAACCAGTACAACTACAATTCATTTTGCAAACAACTTTATTACGAATATGATAAATGCAGTTTTATTCTAGGATTAAAAATACACTCCCTTTCGTATCGCATATCCCGCAAGCAATATCAGTCAAAATTTTTACTTGTTGCTTATCTACTTATTCATGTTTTTGCGCTTCTTATTGCAATTAGCATTACACTGATTTTGTTTACGACCGTATTGGTTATTACACAAAGATTGCTGGGTTTATAATGCACAAAATCATAACAAAAAGCGCTATAAGCACCAGCAAGACACCAAACTCCGTCTCACAGCCAAATGTTCCAACCTTAAACAGATATATCCAACAAATTATTAAAATTACCAGCCCGGTATGATTTATCAGCATATCTGCTACTTTTAAAAATATATTTATTAACTTTTGGTCAATCTTTGACACTTTCTTCCTCCTTCAACCTAATCCGCCCCAGCTTATGTCATCCGGGGCTATGTCTGTTCAATCATCTACTTTTTGTTTCTCATATTTATCTTGAAAAACCTTCAACTTCCTCTTATAATATCTCTATCAGTACCGCTATACTGAAATACAAAAGTAGGAGTTTTATATGTTTAGTATCATAGCTGATATTGTATCTATTGTTAGTTGTGTCGTATCGGTGCTTACTTTTATTTCAACACATACAATACTCAAAAATACGAAATATCAACGAACTGAATATGAAAACGAACGACGTAATATTCAATCATCATTAATGGCATTACGCGATAACATTTGGGAAGATAATGTAGAATTAACATTAAAATTCCGCAGCAAAATAAGGACTGAGTTATTTTCGTATCGCCAAAAATATCTTGTAATATCATCCTTGCACTGCATATATCATTTATCGCGCGCTATTCGCCTATGTACAAGCGAAATTTCAGATACAAAATGCCGTGAAAAATTATGTGTCAGTTTAGATTATCTAATAGCACGTTTTGATAAATCGGAGGTTCAAAATCATGAATAATCAAATTAATTCATTACTTAAAAAGTTGATCAATTTAACAAAAGACAACTCAATCGAATGGGAAGTCTATTCACAATCTCAAATCAAATTAAATAACAACGAATCTTTTTTTCGCAGCAATCCATTTGATATGCTAAGGTCCGATTATCCTGTTATCCTTCATGAAAAAAGTTATGTTACACACTACAAAAATGGACTTATTGCCCTTATAGCTCAATCTCGTATAACTTCCGGCAATTATGTTGAACTTATTGTTCAATCTGACCCTTCTTCTATTGCTCAAAGTTTGGCTTCCAGTGATGATGATACACTTGAAAACCGAACACTAATCAAACGGTTATATAACCTTGTAGATTGTGTTGTTACTAGTCCAAATTTAAATAATTTTATTGATGACATCATCAATGATTAATAATGTCATCAATGTATTTATCAAGCCTATCAATTTGATTTAATTCCTCAGAGAGCTTTCCCGGCTCTCTGAGGATTCTTTTTGCCATATTAAATAACCTCTGTTCCGTCTTCTGCTCCAGTTCGCGCTGTTTCGCCTTAATCCCATCTAATTCACAAATTAAAGCCCTGTACTTTTTCTTTGACAGCCACATTTTTATTCCTCCTTCAACCGAATCCAATCCTCCACATCTTTCTGCGTAAACTTCATTGGAGTGAGCTTTGCACCCCAGTATTCAGTTTCAACCGTGCAGGATTCGATTCCTTTTTCCTGCATAAATCTTAATAAGTCCTCCGGACAACCAAAGTTGCCAAATTCTGTTCTTATAAGCATTATTCTCGCCCTTTCTTCTTTTTAAGTAATCAAAGAATGTTAGTGCTGCCATATATCTCAAAACTAACGCTTGTTTGAATCTCCTATATATGTGGTATAATCAATTCATCACATATAGGAGGATTACGCACTATGGTTTCTATAATTGTCGCTATAATTTCATTGATTGGTTCTTGCATTGCTATTTACTCAAACTTTATTAAAGACCTTCTCACTTCTAAAAAGGTTGTATACAAAGAAAGGCTTGATAAATTCTATATTCCCTTTTATCAAAAATATTGTGCCGGCTTTCTTTCTGCTAATAAATTCAGCTCACTTGATTTTGAAGCACGTAGTATCTTTCTTGATTTATTCACACAAAATATTCATTTAATGGATGCCCATTCACAATCGCTTTATTCCGAATTCTATCTTGCTTTTTTGAATTTACTTGAAGCTGAAGATGAAAATCCCGATTTCAATATGGATATTTGTTGTGATGAATTAGATAATGTCTTTAATGAACTATGTACTTTTACTTTCAATGAGTACAAACGTATATTAAAGCAATGCCATCTGCCAGTACCTTTGATATAGCAAAAGCTCTATCATTGTCATGTATACAGGAATCTATTGCATATATATTCAGCAATAGAACTGCAAGAACAACTACACAATCAATCACTTTTCTTCCTCCTTCAGCTTTATCCAATCCGCAACCTCTTTTTGCGTAAACCTCATTGGAGCGAGCTTTGCGCCCCAGTATTCAGTTTCTACTGTGCAGGATTCAATATTTTCTTCCTGCATATACCGGAGTAAATCCTCCGGACAACCAAAATTACCAAATTCTGTTCTTATAAGCATTGTTCTCACCCTTTCTTTTCTGCATAACTTTAATATTAAAAATTTTTACGAGCGTTTATATAACTTAAAGTTATCTTTTAGGTAAAAAAATACAATCTTTCGGAGCTCCATACAATTCACACATCATATTAAACTGTGCCGGCTTTGGAATAACTTTTCCTTTTTCCCAATTTACAATAGTCTGCTTATTTATGTGCATTTGCTTCGCTACATCTTTTTGAGTATACCCTGCATTAATTCTTGCTGCTGTTAATGATATTTTAAAATCGCTCATATCGTTCTCCTTTCATTTGATGATGTTATCATAATATAACTTAAAGTTATTGTCAACACCAAAAGTTATATTTTTTTTATTTTCGTGTTGATTTCTTATAACTTTTTAGTTATACTTTACTCAAACAAGGAGGTTCGATATGTCTGAACAGGAATTAAATAAAATTATTGCAAAAAATATCTCTTATTATTTAGAATCAAGTGGAAAAACCCAACTGGATTTAGCTACATATATGGGGGTTTCTCAGGCTTCTGTTTCTAATTGGTGTAAAGGAATTAAGATTCCTCGCATGGATAAGATTGATAAGATTTGCAGTTTTTTTCATATTTTACGTTCCGATTTAATGGAAGACCACTTCATTAATTCACAAAATACCGAATACTACCTTGATGACGATGCAAAAGACATGGCACAGTTCCTGTATGAAAATCCTGATTATAAGGTATTGTTCGACGCTTCTCGCAAAGTCAAAAAAGAAGACATTGAGTTTGTTAAGCAGATGCTCGACCGATTTAATCAGCAGTAACGCACAAAGGAGGGGATAATAACGGATTCTAACGTCATCTATGCAGATATGCCAACTACTATAAAGGCATATACTGTCAACAACAACGATGATTCTTATACCATCGTTCTAAATTCCCGGCTAAGCCGGGAACAACACTTAAGGTCATATCATCACGAAATGTTACATATTGAGCGCGGGGATTATGAAAAACATGGTGATATTGATATTATCGAAATTAATACGCACACATTAAATTAATACAAGAGAGGTATATTATATGAGTTTTTATGATGATATTAAAAATTTTTCACAGCGAATTGTAACTTTAAAGGATTCCATTCAAACAGAAGAAGCTACTAAAATGTCACTTATTGTTCCTTTTTTTCAATTATTAGGATATGATGTCTTCAATCCGGCTGAATTTTGTCCTGAGTATACCGCTGATGTCGGAATTAAAAAAGGAGAAAAAGTTGATTATGCTATCATAGTAAACAATGAGCCATCTATACTAATCGAATGTAAATGGTGTGGCGATTCCTTAGATAAACATGGTTCTCAACTTTTTCGATACTTCGGAACATCTCCTGCCAAATTTGGAATTTTAACCAATGGTGTTCTTTACCGCTTTTACACTGACCTTGATGAATCAAATAAAATGGATTTAACTCCGTTTCTTGAGATTAATCTTCTTGACTTGAAAGAACCCCTTGTAAACGAATTGAGAAAGTTTGCCAAAGAAAATTTTGACAAGGACAGCATATTTAGTACAGCTTCTGAACTTAAATACTCTAACTTAATTAAAGATTATCTCAAAAAACTGCTGGATGAGCCGTCTGATGACTACGTTCGTTTTATATTAAATGAAATATATGACGGTCAAAAGAATCAGAAAATCCTTGATAAATTCAAACCTATTATTAAAAAAGCCAACACTGCTTTTATCAATGATATCGTTAATCAAAAAATATCTTCCGCTTTAGCGAGCGAAGAAAACGAGGATACTCCAGAACCTGTCACCGAACCTGTTAAAGAAAGTAAAATTGTTACAACTGAGGAAGAAATTGAAGCTTTTTACATTATTAGAGGTATGCTGGTCGGTGCTGTGGATATTAGTGATATTGTATACAGAGATACTGAAAGTTATTTTGGCATTCTCTTTCAAAACAACAACCGGAAGCCTATTTGCAGACTGATTCTTGATAAAAAGAAAATGCAAATATTAATTCCTGATGAAAAGAAGTCATTTACTCGTCATTATATTGATTCATTAAATGATTTGTATGATTACAAAGAGCAACTTTTGAATGTTATCAAAATATATAGTGAAGATTAAGTAACAACCTCTGTTAACAGCCCCGGTTTTGGTGGCGGTAACCGTATTTAGGCAACAATGGTTTTTGAAAGGATTTAACTGTAAATTTCAATAACACATAATAAAATTGAAATTAAATTATGTAAATGGAATACTTGACAAGATTTTTGGATATGATATAATGTCACTGTTAGTGAATGACTGCTGGGCGGTCGCAAAGAGTCTTGGAATTTATTCCAAGGCTCTTTTTGCATATATAAGGAGTAACCTATGAAAAATATTGAATACACAACTGTAGAACAGCAGATTGAGAAACTTTTATCTCAAAACCTAACAATTAATGATATAGAATTTGCAAAACATAACCTCGCATTATATGGGTATTCTAATCTTATCAAAAGTTACCGTGAGCCCTATATAATCAGAGCTAACGACCAAATCTCTTATCGAGAAGGCGTGTCCTTTGAACAAATTCGTTCTCTCTATCTTCTTGATAAAAATTTACGTAATTCTGTAATGGCAGCTATGCAGGATTTAGAAGAACACATCAAAGAAACGGCTGCCAGCACTGTTTCTGAATCTTTCGGTACAGCAGAAAGTAATTATTTAAAATATAAAAATTATCGAAATGTTAAAAAGCGAAAAAAACGCTTTCAACTTCCCGCTATTTTAGATACTTTAAAAAATACATTGAACACTGATAAAAACCCGATTCATCACTATTCAGAAAAATACGATAACGTTCCGCCTTGGATATTATTCAAAAGCATCTACTTCAGCACTATAGTAAATTTTATTGATTTATTCAAAAAAGATGAATTAACAAAAATGGTGGATAAACTTTATGATAAGAGTAATTTGAAGTTATCAGATGATGTACTTCCCACTCTTATGATGGATACCTTATATATCTGTTTAGATTATAGAAATACCGCTGCACATGGCGGAAGGATATATAATCACAAAAGCAAATATAAACTAAAAACCGATACTATTTTTGACTCAAACAAGCACGTACCGGCTTCTGGTTTCAGTCAGCTATTATTTTTGCTTAGTTTATTTGAATACCAAGCACCATTTAATCAATTACATAATGCTTTAGAAAAAGAAATTACAAGGCACTGTAATTCCTTTCCTCAAGATGTCACCTATCTGGGACAAATATTAAATATTAACATTGTACCTACTTATGTTGTATATACTTCCAAAAACAGTAAGAAGTATCATTCTAATCCACATTGCAGTGGTATCAAAAATGTTAAAAAAATGGAACTGGACAAAGCCAAACAATTAGGTTTTGTCCCATGCAAACGTTGTAACTAAAATAAAAGCTCCTGTGCTACCAACACAAGAGCTTTTACGGATACTTACTCAAGCAGTGCCTGATATAATATACCCCTAACCAACTTATATTATATCATTCCCGGCACCGCTTTTGCAAGTAGGTGTTATTTTTATACCCAAATATGAATAGAATGGAGTGATATACTATGAAAAAGACCTTAAATGAAATGAAAAATGCCTGCGCTTATATCCGTGTATCGACCGATAAGCAGGAAGAACTCTCCCCAGATGCACAAAAGCGGCTGCTACTGGACTACGCAAAAAACAACCACATAATGATTCTGCCGGAACACATTTTTATTGAAAACGGCATTTCCGGTAAGAAAGCTGACAAACGCCCACAATTTATGCAGATGATCGGTATGGCAAAATCCAAAGAACACCCATTTGATGTGATTCTCGTGTGGAAATTCAGCCGTTTTGCCCGCAATCAAGAGGAGTCGATTGTTTATAAGTCTTTGCTTAAAAAATGCGGTGTTGAGGTTGTGAGCGTGTCAGAGCCATTGGTTGACGGTCCTTTTGGCTCTTTAATCGAGCGAATAATTGAATGGATGGATGAATACTATTCGATTCGTTTATCCGATGAAGTCATGCGTGGTATGAAAGAAAAGGCTCTGCGTGGCGGCTATCAGTCTGCTATGCCGCTTGGCTACCGCATGAACCGGGAAACAAAGATACCGGAAATTTATGAGCCGGAAGCTGTAATCGTCCGCAAGATTTACGATGAATACTCCGGTAACGGAAAAAGCTATCTTGAGATTGCAAGAGAACTCAACACCCTGGGCTACAAGACACGGCGCGGCGCCAATTATGAAGAACGTACCGTAAAATATATCCTGCAAAATCCATTTTACACCGGCATGGTGCGCTGGAACCGTCAAAACCACAATGAACACACCATAAAAGATGAATCTGAATGGATTATTTCGAAGGGACAGCATGAAGCGATTATCTCGCAGGAAGCATTTGACCTTGTACAGGAGCAGATTATAAAGAGAAGCCGGCCGTACAAGGCGCACAGCGCCGGAGCTATTAAACACTGGCTAAGCGGCATGGTAAAATGCTCGTCCTGTGGTTCTTCCTTAAACGGTTCTGTCCTCTCCGCCGGTGGCAAAGTAACTTCTTTCCAGTGTGGCAATTACAGCCGCGGAAGCTGTATGACAAGTCATTTTATCAAGGCTGAAAAACTGGAGCAGGCGGTGTATGCCGCATTTGAACAGGTTATCAAGACCAATGAGTTTTCATATGAGGTCCGCACACCGCAGAATGAAGCGGATGACAGTCTGCTCTTAAACCGACAGCTTGAAAAGCTTGACGATAAAGAAAAACGCATTAAGCAGGCTTACCGTGATGGAATTGATACACTGGAAGAATATAAGGAAAATAAGAAGCTGCTCGCCGATGAGCGGCAACGGATTGAAGAACAGCTCTCTGCTCTGACCGATAGTGAACCGGAACGCAAAGAACAGCTTGCACAAAATATCCGAAGCATTTACGATATTATCAAGAACGAAACTCTTGATAAACGCACCCGCGCCAATGCCCTGCGCAGTGTTGTAAATGTTATGGTGTATGATAAGGCGGAGGATTCGTTGAGCGTGGAATTTTACATATGATTTTTTACTATATCAAAATGAAGTACAGTCCTCCGTATTGACTGATAATCATTGCCGCAAGTGCCGGATTGGGATTCTTAATATGAATCGGAAACTGTAATCTTTTTTCATAATTCCACATCGTTTAACCCTCCATTTCCCACGGCATTGGTGTTGCAACCCAGTTCCAGTAGTTTTCATTTGTTACATGATAAAAACTTAAAGGACCCACATTTTCATTGTAAAGCCGCACTGCTTCTGCGTACTGATGCTTCATATCGGCATAAAATGCCAGTGCTTCACCGTCATCGGGATGGGTATCCAGATACAGCGCCGTTTCCACCATAACAAATCCCAGCTCATACACATCTGCGATATAACGGCTTTTGTTACACTGCTGATTCTGTACAGACTGCAGTCTTCTTTCTGACATTCTGTTTTCCGGCACCAGACGCATATTCTCCTGGCATCCCTGCATTGGCAGACGATGCTCCATTCTGTTTGGCATTCTCATTTCTCTTCCCATTCTGTCAGTACACGGACAGTTTTCTCCTGCCCTTCTACCGGCAGAATTTTTACTGCCTGCCTGCTCCGGCCGGATTCCCTGACAGCCGCAGGAATCCCCTCTACCTGGCATATATGGATTTCTCATATCCTTCACGTTTGCCATGCTCCTCTCTTTATACGCGGCATACTGTTTCACAGAGTCCGCAATGCCGCTGTTTGCCTGCACTCTGCATTTTAACCGGCTTTCTGCCCGTTAACGGCTTCTGTCGCATCTGCAGCCGACAAACGGCTTATTTAATATTGGAAACAATGTTCCGTATTTTAATGCTCTGCATGGTTCATACACCTCGCCCCAGTGCTGCCATGGCACATATGTCATGCCCACAACCTGCGGCGGATTTTTTTTATTCATACAATCCATACTTACTCCATATAATTTATTTAATACTATTATATGATTTCACACAAAAAGAGTTCTTCCCCTCTTTTGCCCCGCCACACTAAAAGACTGCCAGTCTTTCCTCGTCTACTTGCCTGATCTACATACATGGGTTACGGTTGCCTTTTGGACTTTTCTGTCCGTCATACTTAGAAACGTGCGCCGCCAGGCGCACCCATCAAAAAAAGCCCCGGCATTATCCGGAGCTTTTTTATCCATTTTCTATTACCACGACATCACTTCATATCCGTCATTGGTTACAAGTACCATAATTTCCCACTGTGCTGACGGCTTTTCATCATCCGTATAGATTGTCCAGCCATTCTGTTCATCAATGTAAATCTCACTTGTTCCCATATTAATCATCGGTTCAATTGTAAATACCATGCCCGGTGCCATCACCATTCCAGTGCCTTTTTTTATCACATAGCTGACATATGGGGCTTCGTGGAATTCCAGTCCAATACCATGACCACCGACCTGACGGACAACAGAATATCCGTTTTCCTTTGCATGGTCCTGAATCGCCTGTGCCACATCACCTAAATGTCCCCATGGTTTTACCTGCTGTAAGCCCAGCTCCACACACTCTTTTGCCACACGCACGAGCTTCTGGTTTTCTTCGGAAACATTTCCAATACAGAACATCCGGGATGAATCTGAAAAATATCCATTATAAATGGTTGAGCAGTCCACATTGACAATATCGCCGTCAATTAACTGTACATTATTGGAAGGAATTCCATGGCACACCTGTTCATTAATGGAAGTACATACGCTCTTTGGAAACCCTTCATAATTTAACGGTGCCGGAATCCCCCCCATTGCCGTTGTCTTCTGATAAACCATCTGATCGATTTCTTCTGTCGTCATACCTGCACAAATGTGTTCTGCCACATAATCAAGTACTGCAATATTAATCTTGCTGCTTTCACGCATTCCCTGTAACTGTGCTTCATTTTTAATAATTTCCCGCGGTGGAACCTTATGAAATTTTCTTCTGTACATTTCAATTTTTTTATCAAAATCCATGTGGCATTCACCGTATAACTTTCCACTCTTGCACCAGCATGGCTGGTCCTTTGTCAGCTTTTTCAATTGTTTTCCTCTTTTCTTTTTATTTTTCTTTTCTGCTTTTCTAAAATCCGTTACTGCTGTAATGCCTCCACAATTGCCGGGAAAAACTGCTTCTTTCTGGATACGACACCCTGCAGCTTTACACAAGCATCCTTTACTTCTACGCCAAACGCCTGATAAATCACAGCATTGGCATTGTTACCCGCACAAAGTACCTCAGAGGATTCCGATACAATATCAGTGAGCAGAAAATAAACAATTCCCGCACTGTTATCCTGTACAACGCCCTGTATAAATTCTGCCAGACGCGGTTTTACTTTTTCTAACTCCTCCGCACTCATAGAATTAATCTGTCCGACACCAATTGCAACATTGTTAACGGAAAACTTTTTATAATCCTGATAAAAAATTTCTTTTGCAGATTTACCGGATAAATTGCTTCCGGCACGGAACATTTCCCGCCCATATGTTTCAATATCCAGCTCTGCCTTTTTTGCCAGCTGCATACACGCTGCCACGTCATCCGACGTACACGTCGGTGATTTAAAAATCAATGTATCGGAAATGATTGCCGAACACAGCAGCGCCGCTGTATTTTTATCAATTTCCGCCTGATTTTCCTGATACATATGATAAATAATCGTTGCCGTACTGCCAAGCGGCTGGTTTCTAAAAAATACCGGTGATACCGTCTGAATTGCCCCCAGCCGGTGATGGTCGATAATTTCAAGAATTTCCGCCGTTTCAACGCCATTGACTGCCTGACCCCTTTCGTTGTGGTCAACAAGAATCAATTTTTTCTTTCCTGCTCCCAGTAAATTTCTTCTGGAAATCATCCCCACATAATTGCCCTGTGTATCCTCGACCGGAAAATCCCGGTGGCGAAGCTTTGCCATAACCGTCTGGATATCTTCAATAAAGTCTTCTGTTTGAAATTTGACAATCCCTTCTTTTTCTTTCATCAGAAAACGTATCGGCATACTCTGGTTAATCAGTCTTGCTACCGTATATGTATCAAATTTAGTTGTAATTAACAGACAGTTGTGTTCCTTTGCCACTTTTGTGATGGTCTTTGACACCTGTGCGCCTTCACAGATAATCAGGCATCCTGCTTCCATTTCAATTGCGCATAGCTGTGCCTCATAGCGGTTCCCCAGAATAACAATATCCCCTGTCCCGATATAATTTTCCATCATATCCGGGTTGGCCGCCGCAATCACAACTTTTCCTTCTTTAAAAATACCGTCTGCTTCCCCTGCAACAACCGTTCCTTCCAATGTATCCACAATATTCTGATACCGTGTCTGGGCTGTTGCAAGAATGGTGCTGTCATAAACCTGAAAATACGATTTTGCTATATCTCCAATCGTAATCAACCCTTCCAGCACATTTTCTTTTGTTACCGGAAGTGTCACGACATTCTGCTCTTTCATCAGGGTCCACGCCGTTTTTACTGAAATCTCTTTAGAAACACCCGGTGTTTTTCGAATCTGGATATCCCGTACCTGTGGTCTGACATCCTTCATATATTCCGGCGGCTGTATCCCAAGTTTATCCATCACATACTGTGTTTCTTCATTCAGATGTCCTGCACGTTTAGCCACATAATGCTGTCCTGTTATTTTTTCTTTTAATCTTGCATAACAAATTGCTGAGCATACAGAATCTGTATCCGGATTTTTATGTCCAATCACATAAACTGTTTCCTTTCCTTCCATATCCACCTCTCCACTTAAAAAACTGTTATAGCTGTACCGTTTCTACCTAACATACATACTATAACAGTTCTTTATGGTTTTCAACCGTTTTGCCTTTATTTTGTCTGTTTAATCTGTCTGTAAGCACGCTGCATTAATTTTTAAAAATAACAATATTGGTCTTATCTGTTTCTCCCAGACGTGCCAGCAGCTTTTTAAGATTCTCAACCGCTTTCTTATAAACATAATATGCATCATATGTCTGCTGGAAATAATCCATGGCTCCCTGAATATCCTCACGGTCTTTTGCCTCCCATGAAAGTGTCGCATATTTATGGATATTATTATGCGTTTCAATAACTTCTTTAAATTCTGCACTGCCTGTAATCTGTGGATTCGTCTGTGCAGCAAGCCATTTACCGATTTTACAGGTCTTCGGATTATTCAGCTGTTCTTTTCTTAATCGTTCAAAATCAGCAGCATTATTATAAACCCTCCACATCAGTATAAAGTGATCATTGATAAATACATCCAGCCAGTCCTGCTGTGTAATTTCAGCAAATCCACGTACCATATCACTTCTTGTTGTATCAATGTAACGTCCTATTTTATAGACATGGGTTCCCATCTCCGTACAGTCATCAGAAAGTTCTTTATAACTCTTTGAAATATTTTCAATCTGCCTTGTAAAGTCTTTTGTTACGTCTGTCTGTGTATCAATATCCTCAAAAGCATTGTCAACACGATCCTTAATCTGGTTCATCTGCTGATTCATCTGTCGGATTGATTCCAATGACTGTTCCACCTTTTCATTGCCCTCTGCAAGCTTGGAGGTTGTTTCATTCATGGAAAGTGCCAGTTCCCCGATATCCGTACGCAGCTCTGTCACATATTTAACAATGTCTTCTGCAGATTCCGCAGTATTGCCGGATAACTGTCTCACCTGATCAGCAACGACTGCAAAGCCCTTTCCTGCTTCTCCTGCTCTTGCAGCTTCAATCGATGCATTTAACGCCAGCAGATTACTCTGGCTTGCAACCTTCTTTACCACATCGACAATTTCACCGATTTTATCAATCTTGCCCTGAAATTCCTGTACCTGTTCATTGATTGCCTGAATCTTTTCAGAAGACTCATTGACAACCTGTATGCTGTTGTTCATATTTTCCGTACTACTGTCAGCGGTTGCAATGACATCATGTGTATTCTCACGGATATGTGACATTGCTTCCGAAATATTGTTAATAGATGTTTCCATGTCACGGCTTGCATTTTCCATATCCCGGATGGATTCTGTCTGGGACTGAACCTGATCTAATGTCTTTTTTACATAAGAGTTATCACCGATTGAACCCATTGCCTCATTCAGACGCATTACAAAATTGTTATTGGAACGCTTATATGCGTGTATCAGTTCATTAAACTTTTCTCCATATGCCGGATTCTGGAATGCGCTTGTATCAATATCTTCATAATTACCGCCAATCACACCATCCATTGCCTGCATAAGCAACTGCAAGTCCTTTTCTTCTGAATAACCATTTGCTGTCTTTTTTCCAAACATATCTATTACCTCTCTGATTTGCTGTTATCTTAGTCGTATTTTATCACATAATAACAAAAAAGAATACTTATTTTTGCTTATTTTTTGCATATATTACAAAATCTTTTTCCGAATCCAGCGCAATTTCTTCCAGTTCCACAACGCTCCCACTTTATTGTAAACCCAGTAGCCTGCATTTGCCGCCTTTTGCAGCAAAAAATTTGTTTCCTCTTCCATTTCTTTTAAAACACTGCCGCCCTGTGCCTGCACCCGTCCTTCTTTAATTGCCCGGATTAAATCATTGTTGTTTGCAATTTTTTGTGTAAATTCTGTATATGCTGCCCCGACTACACGCATCTTATGTGCATCCGACCCTGCCACTTTCGGCTTATGCAGACAACCTGCCAGATTATCAGCACAGGCATTTGCCCACGGTCTGGTGCAGGCATTAAATGTTTCCACGAAATCAAATTTTTTCAGGAATTCATTGTGTTTTTTACCAAATCGCGTATTGGTAAATGCAAAAAATCCCGGCCCGTAAGGATGTGCAAGCCCTAAAATGCCCCCTCTTTCATGCACAATCTTTTCTAACTGCGCCAGTGTCATTCCACGGATTTCCATAAAAGCATCATTTATACAGTCCGGCAGTACCGCAATCACATGGCCGCCATCCCTTGTATCATACTCAATGCCCTTTAATACCGTAAACGGCTTTTCCAGATGCAGATTCTTTGCAATCTTTTCAAATTTGCGGTAGCCGTCATAGGAATTGTGGTCTGTTACCAACATTCCGTCAAAGCCTTCTTTTACCAGCTTTGTAATATATTCCTGAATCGGCACCTTCGCATCAATCGACCCCTCTTTTGTGTGACAATGCATATCCAGCTTCATCTTTATTCTCCATTCCGCATTTTTTTAACATACGTGTCAAAGACAAATTTTAACATTTATATTACCTATCATTATAAATCATTTGACAATTTCATAACCAGCTACACTATAACACAGTGTCACCTTTTTTTCCATATTTTTTCACTTTCCGGTTCCTTATTTCATATATTAAAATAACTCTGCTATCAAAGGATTCTGTTTATGAATTATCGGAACTATCTTAAAATTTTATGCATTATTTCTGTTATCTGTCTGTGCTGTACATGTATGGGCTGCAGCAAAACAAAAAGCACCGGCAGCACATCCATCACTTTAAATGAAGTTGCGCACTCCGTTTTTTATGCACCACAGTACGCGGCAATTGAATTGGGATATTTTAAGGAAGAAGGCATTGACCTTACACTTGTGACCGGATTCGGCGCTGACAACGTTATGACTTCCCTGATTTCAGATGATGCACAGATTGGCCTTATGGGTTCTGAATCTTCTATCTATGTATACGCACAGGGTGCATCGGATTACGCCGTCAATTTTGCCCAGTTGACACAGCGCGCCGGCAACTTTCTGGTATCCAGAACGGCAGAAGATGATTTTTCATGGGAAAACCTGCGCGGAAAAACGATTCTTGGCGGCAGGGCAGGTGGTATGCCACAGATGCTTTTGGAATATATTTTAGAAAAGAACGGACTGACTAAAGAAGACGTCAATATTATTCAAAACGTAGATTTCGGCTCAACTGCCGCGGCATTTTCGTCCGGCATTGCCGATTATACCGTGGAATTTGAACCGTCCGCAACACTTCTGGAACAGGAAAGCGCCGGATTTGTCGTGGCTTCTTTGGGTGTGGAAAGCGGCTATGTGCCGTATACTGCCTATTGTGCCAAAAAGAGCTTCCTTTCTAAAAACTCTGATGTGATTGCTGCCTTTACCAGAGCCATTCAAAAAGGGCTTGACTACTGTAATTCCCACTCCGCCGAAGAAATTGCTGCGGTAATTGCACCACAGTTTCCGGAAAATACCCAAAACGATATCGCCATCATTGTTGCACGATATCAGAATCAGGACACATGGAAAACCGATACGGTATTTTCCAAAGAAAGTTTCACACTGCTGACTGATATTTTACGAAACTGCGGCGAGTCAGACACGGATGTTCCTTATGAAGACCTTGTCACCACAACATATTCCAAACAGGCAGCGGCCGAATCTGTTTCATATTAAGCCACATGTAAGATTTAACTCTGCCACTTTTTCATTTCATGATTTAAAGTGCCGTCCGAGCCGTTCGCGGAATTTTTTGCTGTGCTTTGCATGCCTTTGAACCTGTAACAGCACCAGACGGCACATCACTGCAAAGACCGGAACTGCTGCTGCCATTAAAATCCCCGTAACCATTACCCATACCGGTGACAACGGATACAATGCGAACAGCGGCTTTAAAAACAGCACACTGAATACTGCCCCGGATGCCATCAGTATACAGATGCCTGTTCTGATTTTATCCAGCGGCATACAGATTCTTATAAGTGCCGCCATTCCGACAGCCAGCAATATCATGATACACATTGTAGAAAGCTGCTCATGTCCGATGCCGGCACAATTTCCTGCAACGTTAAGCACTGCCAGCAGTATAAAATCCGTCAGTGCCGCAGGCAGTGCCAAAAGCACGACATTGGTTAAAAAATGTCCTTCTATGCGGCTTTTATCCGGCTGCATTGCCAGTAAAAATGCCGGTGTACCGATGGTGAATGTTCCCAAAAAAGACAACTGTGTCGGATACAGCGGATATTTACTGACTGCCACAAATGTAAACAGTGTCATCAGCATAGAAAACAGATTTTTCACCAGAAACAGCGAAGCAGATCGCTGGATATTGTTGACCACGCGTCTGCCCTCTAATACCACGGACGGCATCCTTGCAAAATCAGAATCCAAAAGAACAATCTGTGCCGCATTGGATGCCGCTTCACTGCCGGATGCCATCGCAATACTGCAGTCCGCTTCTTTTAATGCCAGCACATCATTGACACCGTCCCCTGTCATTGCAACAACATTGCCTGCTTTTTTGAGTGCCAAAAGAAGTTTCTTTTTCTGTTCCGGCGATACTCTGCCAAATACCGTATAAACCGGTGCAGCTTTTTCCAGTTCTTCATCAGAAAGCTGTGAAACATCAATATATCTGTCTGCTTCTGCAATCCCTGCCTTTTTTGCAACTGCCGCCGCTGCTTTTGGATGATCGCCGGATATAACCTTAATACAGACGTCTTCTTTCTGAAAATATTCAAATGTTTCCCGCGCATCCCTTCGGATCGGATTACTCACTAAAATAAATGCAAGCGGTTCAAACAAATGCTGTTCTTCCCCATACCTGCCAAATGCAAGCACACGTACACCTTTGTCGATTTTATCCGAAATTTGCACGTCATATTTTCCGTAACGCCCTGCCAGAAGCCGCTCCGGCGCACCAATCAGATATAGTCCTTCTTCAAAACGTGCACCGGAATATTTGCGCTGTGAAGAAAACGGAATGACTTTTTGTGCCTTTCGTTCACTTTTTCCGTCAAAATAGTCTTTTAATGCCTGCATCGTGATATTATCCGCATCCAGATTTGCTACAACATCTCCGATTAAGGCATGAAGCGAAGTTTCTTCTTCCTCATTTGCCAGCGGAATAATTTCCCGGACAGACATTTTATTTTCCGTAATCGTTCCCGTCTTGTCCACACACAGGACATTGACCCGCGCCAGCGTTTCAACACATGCCATTTCATGAACCAGCACTTTTTTTCTGCCAAGGCGCATGACACTGACAACCAGTGCAATGCTCGCTAAAAGATACAGTCCTTCCGGTATCATACCGACCAGTGATGCAATCATGGATACGACACTTTCCTGTATGGTCGAACCAATGACAAAATGCTGCTGCAAAAACAGCAGGATTCCAATCGGTATAATGGCAATGCCAATAATACGCACCAGACGGTCTAAGGAACGCATCATTTCCGTCTGTGTATTTTTACGCGATGCTTTTGCTTCTAACATCAGCTGTGCCGCAAAAGATGACAGTCCCACTTTTGTAAGTGTCGCATATCCTTTTCCTGAAACAACAAGACTGCCGGAATACAGTATATCGCCCGGATTTTTTACCACTTCATCCGCTTCACCTGTAATCAATGCTTCATTGACACGCAGACTGCCTTTCTCAACAACTGCATCTGCACAAATCTGGTTTCCTGCCTGAAAAACGCAAAGGTCTCCAAGCACCAGCTGTTCTGAATCCACCTGCAGCATCTGCCCGCTGCGTACAACCTGCGTTTTAGGTTCATTCATCAGTGTCAGCCTGTCTAACACCCGTTTTGCCCGGATTTCCTGAACAATGCCAATCATTGTATTGCACACAATAATAGGCAAAAAGGTCATATTTACATATGACCTTACAAAAACTAACAATGCCGTAAACACTGCAAATATGAAGTTAAAGTATGTAAAAATGTTACCGGCAATAATCTGTCCGACAGATTTGGACTGATTTTTCACCTGTACATTTCCATAACCGGCATACAGCCTTTTTTGTGCTTCTTCGCAGCTTAATCCACGGTTTTCATTAGTCATCTGAATATTCAATCTCCTTACCCGCAACGCGGAACGTATAATAAATAGTGACTGCAAAAATAACCAGCTTTACAGCAAAGCTTACTGCTATGCTTGCAATGGATTCCTGATTATAAAGCTGGAATGAAATCATCGCAAAAAATGTCACTGCCGCTGTAACGCCGTACCACCATTTTGCCAGATTTCCTTTAATAACACCAAAAATCACATTCATTAATGCGATATTTAAAACCATATCGAGAATACAGTTGACACCCAGTAACAGCCATAAAACGGATGGTGTTGTAAACAGTGCCGAAACCGTTTCATAGGTTGTTGTCACCTCTTCCGCCGCCAGCTGTGCCAGCATATCCTGTGCCTGTCCTGCCTGGATTGCGGTACACCACGTAATGTAGGAAATCGCTGTCATACCGTATAAAAGGCTGTCGCCGATTGAAAGACCGATTCCTGCAAGATAGACATCGCCTTTACGCTCAAAACGTTCATTTAACATATAGCCGGTAACAACTCTTGCTGCTGTAAATCCGGCTGTCGCAAACAGCGCATATACAATATTATACGTTGCCGGGTTGTTATAAAAAGTATTGTCTATACTCGGTATCAGTGCCAGCGCCGATGTTGCCAGATTGGCAAAAATAAATACAAAAACGGCATAGGCAATCACACCTAAAATCCCCGGCATAACTCTTGCTTTCCATCTTTTCATAATGACAACTACAAGTACAATAATTGCCGAAAGCATAAGAATTCCACCCGCCGAGAGCATGGATGACGTTCCTGCCGGCAGGGTCTGTGTCAAATCAATTGTTTCCATAAAATCTCCATTCCGCCGTTTCCATCTGCCACGGCTTTTTATCTTTCTTAATCATATCATTTCTGTCTGTAAAAGCCAATAAAATATCTATTAAAGTTTGTTCTGTACAGACGAAAAGAGCAGCCACATAGCTGCGGCTGCTCCTCTCATAATCTTAATTGCATAACAATATATCTTTTTTAATAACGAAATGTATATTTAAAAAGGCACACTGTAAACCATTTGGATTATAATTTTGTTACATTAATAGCCTGAGGACCTTTAGCGCCTTCTGTTACGTCAAACTCTACTTCTGCGCCTTCGTCTAATGACTTGAATCCGCTCATGTTCAGACCTGAGTAATGTACGAACACATCCTTGCCTTCTTCATCGCTGATAAAGCCATAGCCCTTTTGGTTATTAAACCACTTTACTGTACCTTTCATTTCAAGTACCTCCAAAAAAATATATGGTGCCAAACACCTTCTTTATCTTAGCATTTGCGGCAATTGTTGTCAATGAAATCTCACTATTTGTTTTCGGACTCCCCAACCTGTAAATACACACGGCTAAGCTCAATTTTATCATCGCCCTGCTGAACTACCGACACGATATTTCCGGCTGTAACCTGTGCTTTTTCCACCCGCAGCAGATGGCTGTTGATAATCTCTGTCGGATAGGCTTTGTCATTAATATAGACCACACTGTAATCATTAAAATTACTGCCTTCCACGCATACATAATCCTTGTAATTATATGCATTGGTGATTGTAATATCATTTTGTCCCATAATCAGATTGGTTGCCTGAAATAGATTTTCCCCGCCATATAAATCACAGTTTCCATATAAAATGTCGTATTCAAGAATCTTTAAATCTTTTAAATAGTCCGGCGTGTCCTTACGTTTCTGATGAAACTTCGTCAGATAACCTTCCGACATGCCAAGCATCTGCTGTACATGCGCTGCCAACTGATAGCTTTCCAGATTTTCTTTTTCGGACGGCAGTGAAAAATTGCTCCAGACAACGTACTGTGTCTGATAAATGTCGCCATTTTTAAGTACTTCGTCCGTAAATGAAAATCCCGGCAGGTGGTCGCCGTACATAACAAGCACTGTCTCTTCATCCCTGCTTTCGAGCATCGCCGTCAACTCCCGCAGGAAATTATCCATTTCATGAATCTGGTTGACATAGTAGGTAAATGCCTTTTCCTTTGCCGTATCAAAAAATCCTGTTACCGTAATTTCCGGCACAAAGCCCTCCGGATAATCTGACGGATAATCGCCATGTCCCTGTACGGAAATTGTATAAATGTAATCCGAACCATCTGTGGAATCCAGTATTTTTCCGATTTCCCCGGTCAGAATCTTATCCTTTGCCCAGCCCATCGGTGTCATTTCGATATTGTCCATATATTCAATTGATGTAAAATCTTCATATCCCAAATGAGAGAAGACCTTATATCTGTCATAAAACGTTCCGTCATTGTCATGCAGTGCATGGGTGGCATACCCTTTTTCTTTTAAGTCATATGCCATGGATTCACAGACCTTGGACTGTAAAACCGTCTTGTACGGATATTCACCCGGTCCGAAATCATCCATATTCATGCCGGTCTGCACTTCAAATTCCGTATTGGCTGTTCCCGCACCAAAGCACGGCACAGATAAGTAGCCTGACGGATAATCTGCCACAAGCTGTTCAAAATACGGAAGCGGATTTTCCGAAAAACTGATGCCTTTTACCAGATTCGGATCAAAAAAAGACTCCAGCTGCAAAAAAATGATATTCGGTGATTTTTCCGAATTTTCGACTTCTATTTCTTCAATATCCTCTTTCAGACTATTAACATACTCCGGTGTATATTCATCCGATTTGCTGATTCCTCTGTCCACAACACTGCACGTGAAACAGTAAGCAAATCCATATTGTTTATAGGCATTGGCAAGATTGCCGAAATAACTGCTGATTGTTCCGGTAAGAAGCAGAAAGTGGGTAACTCCCATACAGCATAACAACAGTAATCCAATTTTTACTGTTGTACGGATATAGTGTATTTTTTCCTGCTGTTTCGGACCTTTTATCCACAGCCATACCAGTCCCGCAATCCCTGCGGCAACTGCCAGTACAATCAGAATTATCTGAAAAGCATTCAGATAGACCGGAATGACTTTTATGGCATCTTCAATTAAATAAATATCCATTGCCGTAAATGGCGTTTTTCTGGAACAAAGCACCACAAAATTTGTAATTGCAAGCAATAACCACACTACACTCACCGTACAGTACACAAATACTTTTCTGTGAAACAGCAGTACGACAGACATCGTCACCAGAATAATCAGCGTATTATATAAAAACAGAACCGGATTGGTAAAAATCATTACCAATCCGATTAAACTTCTCCTGTTGAAACACTCAACCAGCATATTCAGCAATGCCGAATATACGGCAGCATGTACAATCTCATATTGCCAGCATTTTTGTAAAACTGCCTTTATTCGATTCATAATCCTCACCTGTTATCTGCATTTCATTTTTTTACTCATTTGTCGTTTCATGACGTGAATCACGGATAACTTCCATCAGTTCACGTGCCTTGTCTTTTGCTTTTGAAGATGCATTCCTTGAACCCATCACCATATAGGCAAACTTCTGTGCTATATCGTCATCATTGCATTTATGCGCCAGCTGTGCAAGCAGGGAGTTGATCGTCACCTCGTCCATATTGCAGATTGGCGGATACTCTTTTAAAAGTGCCTCGGTAAAGCCTTTGTATGCTTTTTCGATATACTCCGCTTCCAGCTTGTTATACTTTGCAATCTGTCCCAGATTGGCTGTATCATCCTGCTGTAATTCTTCTGCTGCTCCTCTGTAAAGCCATGCAAGCTTTAAGCACAAATAAGCCTGTTCACTTCCTCTGGCCGGTTTTGTCATTGCGGTCAGTAATGCCATCTTATACCGTTTAATCGCAATATCATACGTATAATAATCTGCTGAATCCTCCATTGCCGTATATTTGCTTCCAATCATTTCCTTTAACAGCGCTCTCTGCTTCGGCGTAACGTTGTTAAATTCACGCAATGTTGATGCATATCCGCACTTCGGGCACAGACATACATCATATTTGATTGTATCAATTCCGGAATACAGCGGTCTTAAATCTGCCTCAGTTCCTAAAAATCTGGCCTTTCCTGTTTTTACCTGCTTTGTCTTAAAATCCGCATCACAGACCGGGCAGTTCATGGATTTATCAAATACATAGGTGCTTTCATCTTTTTTATTGCTGCTGTTTTCCATACTAATCTCCATTCCGCAGGCATTTTAATGCCGGAGGAATCGCGAGCCAAATCTTATTTGGCTCTGCGATAAAATGCGACTTTGTGGCGCCTGCGGCACAAAGTGATATGCGAAAATCTTTAATTTATGGATTTTCGCATTTTCCTCCATTTCTGAGCGACTTTGTCGCGAAGATGCGATGAGAAATTCGCGCAAGCGATTTCTCATCTGCAATCAGGGAGATTTGTTTTCGCTCAGAAACAAATCTCCGTGTGAAAATATGCTCTCAAGCATATTTTTCACATTTTCCTCATTCCGCAGGCATTTTAATGCCGGAGGAATCGCGAGCCAAATCTTATTTGGCTCTGCGATAAAAAGCGACTTTGTGGCGCCTGCGGCACAAAGTGCTGTGTGAACAAACTTAGGTTTATGGCTTGTTCACACTTCTCCATTTCTACAGACATTTATTGACGTCTTTTATTATTTGGCAGGCATCTTAAATGAACTCTTTAAAGATACAATCCGGTTAAATACCGGTTTTCCGGTTTCTGAATCTTTAGAATCCGCTGTAAAATATCCGTTACGTACAAACTGGAATTTATCTTCCGGCTGTGCCTTTAAAAGTTCCGGTTCTACATAGCAGTTCTTTAAAACGGTAAGTGAATGTGGGTTTACATTGATAGAACCGTCTTCTTCATTGTATACGCCCTTTTCTTCATCTACGATATTCTCATAGAGTCTGACCTCTACCGGGCTGCCTTCTGTTGCAGATACCCAGTGAATTGTTCCTTTCACTTTTCTTCCAGTGAAGTTGCCGCCGCGTGTTTCCTCATCATAGGTTGCATGAATCACGGTAACGTTGCCGTTCTCGTCCTTTTCACAGCCTGTACAGGTTACAAAGTACGCATTCATCAGGCGCACTTCATTGCCCGGAAACATTCTGAAATACTTCTTTGGCGGTTCTTCCATAAAATCTTCTCTTTCGATATATAATTCTTTTGTAAACGGTACTTTTCTTGTTCCAAGTTCAGGATTTTCCTGATTGTTTGGAACTTCCATGTACTCAACCTGTCCTTCCGGATAGTTATCAATCACCAGTTTTACAGGATTTAAGACTGCCATCATTCTCTTTGCTTTCAGCTTTAAATCCTCACGGATACAATACTCTAACATCGGATATTCAACCGCACCCTGACTCTTTGTAACACCCACAAGGTCTACAAACATCTTTATGGCTTCCGGTGTAAATCCACGTCTGCGCAGTGCCGCAATAGACACCAGACGCGGGTCATCCCATCCGTCTACAATCTTATCTTCTACAAGCTTTTTAATATAACGCTTTCCTGTTACTACGTTATTTAAATAAAGCTTTGCAAATTCAATCTGTCTTGGCGGATTCTCGTATTCAAGTTCCCTTACAACCCAGTCATACAGCGGTCTGTGATCCTCAAATTCCAGTGTACAGATAGAGTGGGATACGCCCTCAATCGCATCTTCAATCGGATGTGCAAAATCATACATCGGATAAATGCACCACTTATCTCCGGTTCTATGGTGTGAGATATGTGCTACTCTGTAAATAATCGGGTCACGCATGTTGATATTCGGTGATGCCATATCAATCTTTGCACGCAGTACCTTTTCTCCATCCTTGTACACACCGTTTTTCATGTTCTCAAATAATTCGAGATTTTCTTCTACGGAACGGTTACGGTACGGACTTTCCTTACCCGGTTCCGTAAGCGTTCCTCTGTATTCACGAATCTGTTCCGGTGTCAGATCACACACATAAGCCTTTCCTTTTTTAATCAGCCTGACTGCCGCTTCGTACATCTGATCAAAATAGCCTGATGCAAATAACACATCTCCGTGCCACTTTGCACCGAGCCATTCAACATCACGCTTAATAGAATCCACAAATTCTTCCTTTTCCTTTGTCGGATTCGTATCATCAAAACGCATATTAAACTGTCCGTTATATTCTTTGGCAAGTCCGTAATTTAGTAAAATGGATTTTGCATGTCCAATGTGGAGATATCCATTCGGTTCCGGCGGAAATCGTGTAACTACCTTCTTACAATGTCCCTCCTTAATATCCTGATCTATGATCTGTTCAATAAAATTCTTTGAAACAGCTTCGTTTTCCATTCCTCTTATCCTCCTGATTACTGCCGCATTGCAGCACCTTTTCGTTTCATTATAACGTACTTTTTAAAATGTTTCAATGGCTTTTATCGTTATCTGTGTGTGTCATACAGCCACTCATACAGCCTGCACAGTTTCCGTCACAGCCTGTATGATTTTCCTTTTTATCTTTATTGACCATTCTGGTACTGACAACATACAGCCACACTGCAATCACCAGTATAATGGCTCCGCCTATAATTCTCATCCCAATCTCCATTTCTGTTTTCTGTTAAAATCCTATAAGCATCCCTATCATTCTGACCGTAAATGCTACAATCCATGCAATCACACACTGCATGATTACGACTAAAAATGCTGAACGCGCTGTTCCCATTTCTCTTTTTACGGATGCAATCGCCGCAACACACGGTGTATATAACAGAGTAAATACTAAAAATACCAGTGCCGAAAATGGTGTAAATAAGGTATTTAATGCACTCATATCTCCACCGAATAAAACTGTAAGCGTACTGACCACACTCTCCTTTGCGGTAAATCCCGTAATCAGTGCGGTAGAAATTCTCCAATCGCCAAATCCCAGCGGCGCAAAGACCGGTGCCGCAAATCCACCGATTAATGCCAGCAGACTGTCTTTGGAATCCACGACAACATTCAGCCGTACATCAAACGTCTGTAAAAACCAGATGACAATTGATGCCATGAAAATAATCGTAAATGCCTTTGTAATAAAGTCCTTTGCTTTATCCCAGATTAACATTCCCACACTTTTTAAACTCGGCAGACGGTAGTTTGGCAGTTCCATAACAAACGGAACCGGTTCACCCTGAAATGCCGTATTCTTTAGCAGCAGTGAAAATAAAACACCCACGATAATCCCCGTGAAATACAGTCCCACCATCACTAATGCACGATATTTAGGAAAAAACGCATATGTAAACAGTGCATAAATCGGCAGTTTTGCCGAACAGCTCATAAACGGTGTTAAAAGAATCGTCATTTTTCTGTCGCGCTCCGATGAAAGTGTTCTGGTTGCCATAATCGCCGGTACAGAACAGCCAAAGCCGATAATCATCGGTACAAAGCTTCTGCCGGACAATCCGATTTTACGCAGCAGTTTATCCATTACAAATGCAATTCGTGCCATGTATCCGCTGTCCTCCAAAATTGATAAAAAGAAGAACAGCACTACAATAATCGGCAAAAACGACAAAACGCTGCCGACACCGGCAAAAATACCGTCAATAATCAGGGAATGGACAACCGGATTTAACCCATACGCCGTTAATGCACGGTCAGCAAAATCCGTTACAATATCAATTCCAACACTCAGCCAGTCCGAAAGACCTGCACCGATAACTCCGAAGGTCAGCCAGAATATCAGCCCCATAATTGCCGCAAAAGCCGGCAGTGCCGTATATTTTCCGGTCAGTATCTTATCCGCCTTTACACTTCTTGCGTGTGCCTTGCTTTCTGTTGGCTTAACAACTGTCTGCGTACACACTTTTTCGATAAATTTAAAACGCATATCGGCAAGGGCTGCTTCCCGGTCTTTTGCACATTCTTCTTCCATTTCATGAATCATGTGTTCCAGTGTTTCTTCTTCATTCCGGTCCAGTCCAAGCTGCTGTAAAATCAGTTTATCCCCTTCTACCAGCTTTGTTGCCGCAAAACGCGCCGGAATCTCTGCTTTTTTTGCATGGTCTTCAATTAAATGTACTACCGCATGGATACAGCGGTGAATCGCTGCCTGTCCGTTTTCACCGTTGGCATCGCAAAAGTCAAGCCGTCCCGGACATTCATCATAACGCGCTACATGAATGGCATGTTCTATAAGTTCTCCAATTCCTTCATTTTTTGCCGCTGAAATCGGAATAACCGGTATTCCCAATGCTTCTTCCAGACGGTTAACCTGAATCGTACCGCCATTTTCACGCACTTCATCCATCATATTCAGCGCAAGCACCATCGGAATGTCCATCTCAATCAGCTGCATCGTCAGATACAGATTTCTTTCAATATTGGTTGCATCGACAATGTTAATAATGCCGCGTGGTTTATTCTGAATTAGAAAATCCCTTGTCACAATTTCTTCATTAGTATACGGTGAAAGAGAGTAAATTCCCGGCAAATCTGTCACGGTTGCTTCCGGATGATTTTTGATTTGACCGTCTTTTCTGTCTACCGTAACTCCGGGAAAATTCCCAACATGCTGATTGGCGCCTGTCAGCTGGTTAAACAACGTTGTCTTTCCACAGTTCTGATTGCCAATCAGTCCGAATGTCAGCGGTTCTCCTTCCCGCAGTTCATTTCCCTTTTTACGCACATGGTAAATTCCCATTTCACCAACCTGCGGATGTGGAATGTCTTTTAAATGTGCCTGACGGCTCCGCACCGTATCGGTATCATGGATTCCGCTGATTTCTATTTGTGACGCATCTGCAAGACGCAGCGTCAGTTCATAGCTTCTTAGTCTTAACTCTATCGGATCACCCATTGGTGCTTTTTTCATCATTGTCACTTCCGTACCCGGTGTCAGTCCCATGTCCAGAAAGTGCCTGCGCAGTGCGCCTTTTCCGCCTACGCTTTCAATGACCGCGTCTTTTCCAACCTCTAATTTATCCAGTGTCATACTATCCTCTATTCCGCAGGCATTCTAATGCCGGAGGAACCGCGGACTGAACTTATTCAGTTCTGCGATAAAAGCAGCTTTGTGACGCCTGCGGCACAAAGCGCTGTATGAACAGGCTTTCGTTTATGGCTTGTTCATACTATCCTCTATTCCTTTTTTTGTCTATCATTTTCACAAATCTTTAATTGAAAATATTTCTCATTAAGTATATTATTGTACTTTTTTCCTGTCAACGAAAAGAATGGAAAAAATAATGTGTTGACACCTCTCTTTTCTTCTTATACTATAAGTACGTTGCTCATCAAATAACAAATTGATGCATAATTTTAAAATTTCTGTCCCACAGGGGGATTGCAAATATCAGCAGCAGATATCAAAACAATTAAAATAATATTAAAAGAAGTGAGGATTCGCATGAACAATACAACTGCAAATATGCCCTTAAAGGATTCCCTTAAACCTTCACCGCTGGCACTTCTGCCAATTGGTGTTTTTTTAGTGATTTATGCCGGTTCCGGTATTATATTTCACGACTTTTACAATATGCCTGCAATTATTGCTTTTTTAGCTGCTCTGCTGACGGCATTTTTACAGACACGCACACTTTCATTTTCTGAAAAAATCACGGTCATTGCCAAAGGGCTTGCCGATGAAAATATTATTACCATGTGTCTAATTTTCCTGACGGCAGGCGCATTTTCCGGAGCCGTATCCGCCGCGGGCGGCGTTGAACACACGGTAAATTTAGGATTAAAACTGCTTCCTGCCAGCTGGTCTGCCGCCGGATTGTTTATTATCGGCTGTTTTCTTTCCATATCCATGGGAACAAGTGTCGGAACGATTTCCGCACTGGCACCGATTGCGGTCGGTATCAGTGAAAAGACTTCGATTTCCCTTGCCATGTGCATCGGAGCGGTCATCAGCGGTGCGATGTTCGGGGATAATCTTTCGATGATTTCCGACACCACAATTGCCGCAACCCGCACGCAGGACTGTTCCATGAAAGATAAATTCCGCACAAACTTTTTTATTGTACTGCCTGCCGCTATCCTGACTTTTGTATTACTGCTGATTCTGCCTTCCCATTCGGAGGTCGTTTCCGTTTACGCAAAGGATGCCAATCTGCTTTTGATTGCACCATATCTTTTTGTACTGGTAAGCGCCTTGTGCGGCATGAATGTATTTGCCGTACTGATTTTAGGCACTGTTTTTTCCCTTGCCGCCGGAATTTTCACCGGAAATCTTTCCGGCATGGAGATTTTTACATGTATGGGCGATGGCATTAACGCCATGTATGATATTACAGTAATTTCAATTATTGTCAGCTGTATCGGTTCACTGATTAAATATAACGGCGGTATTGACTGGCTTTTAACTGCCATCCGTCAGAGAATCCGCTCACCAAAGGGTGCACGTTTCGGTATCAGCGTTTTAACTGCCGGTATTGATACAGCAACTGCCAACAATACGATTTCGATTATTCTTGCCGGTCCGATTGCAAAGGAAATCAGCACCGAATATGATATTTCGCCGCGTGAAACGGCTTCACTACTTGATATCAGCGCTTCCGTAACACAAGGGCTTTTACCTTACGGCGCACAGGTGCTTTATGCTTCCGCAGCCACAGCTTCTGCTGTTATGCCGCTGAGCGGTGTGGATATTATCGCGTATAACTACTATCCGATGTTTATGGCGTTCTGCCTTTTAGGGTGGATTTTTCTGCTGCGTACCCATAACAAATAGAGGCATATAAAAGGAACGCCTCAACGTGTTACTTGACTTCGGCTTATCCTTTTATCTGTCCTATTATCTGTTTTTACTCTTTCTTGCCCTCTTGATTTCGGTTGAGAGGGCTTTTAGTATTTTTAACAATAATCCTTTTGTTCCAGAATCCAGTGTACCAAACATTTTGATGGTGGCATTGGCACTGCGAAGGATATCGGCGTTGATGTCTGAAAGAGTCTTTGCGCCGCTTGCGGTAATAAGTTCAAAAAGTGTATCCACGAATTTTTCCCGTTCCTTTGCAGACAGTCCCTCCAGCCATGATGTTATGGCTTCATGAAAATTCTTGCTGTTTGCGCTGAGAGACGGACATGTCACAAAGCATTTGCCCTCTACCTGCCACGACATGGCATCATGCTGCATGATTCCTGTCTGGCTGCTGCACACCACCAGATATTCTTCTTCCTGCCACAGTAACATACCGACAATGGAATGCTGCGGTACAATCGTCTGAATCTGCGGCAGCATTTTCCGGTACGCTTCACTTTCAATCATCTCTTTTGTAAATCCCGGTCCATCATTGTTATAGACTTTCACCACCTTGCGCTGAATGGACGGCTTTGCAAAGACGGCGGCATAAATCGCAAGATTGCCGCCCTTTGAATGACCGCCAAGACGAAGCTTTCCGCGTTTCCAGCGCATAACGGTATTGACATACTCTACAGCTTCAAGCTGGGACGGCACCGGCATCATGACACCCATGTTAAAATCTTCTTTCCAGCCGATAATCGTATCATCTGTCCCGCGAAATGCAATGTAGTACGTATCATCGGGAAGTTCCGCACAGAATGCTGCAAACTGCTTCTCCTCATGGTCATCTGTCACATCTGCATAATCGGAAAGCACAATATCCCCGAAACGCCTGCTTTCCGCTGCAATCCGCATAAAAAACGGTGCTTCCCTGATAAACGATGTGACTTTTTGTAATTCTTCCTCATCATTTAAGTCAAAAAAATCATGTGCCGCCTGCCGCAGGGTAATTTTTTCTTTACTGCCTGCCGCCGGTATGATATTTTTAAAATCCACATAAGCAATCTGCGACAGCACCAGATTATCCACCTCATTAAATGCAGACTGCTCAAACGTCAAATCCCCGCGCCATTTGATATAGTCTTCAATGCCACCCATTTTTACCGACCTCCGTTCTGATAATAAAACACTGCCAGCTGGGTTCTGTCCCGCAAATTCAGCTTTTCCAGTACGGTGCTGATATAATTACGGATTGTTCCCTCTGACAAAAAAGTCTTTTCTGCAATCTCCTTATTGCTGAGCCCCTGTGCAACGAGCTGTATCATTTCGTATTCTTTCTGTGTGATTCCCTGTGCCGCATAATCATAAGCGGCTGTTCCGCCAAGCAGTCCCGGCAGTTTATCGACAATTTTTCCGCCAAAGACAATCTGTCCGGACGCTGCTGCACGGATTGCCGGAACCAGTCCTTCGTAATCCTGTTTGAGCAGGTATCCCTTTACACCGATTTCGAGTGCTTCAATAATATATTCGTCATCTGAAAATGTCGTCAGGAAAAGAATTTTGGCATCCGGATATGCCGCAAGCACATTTCTTGCCGCTTCCAGTCCGGTCATATACTGCATACGGATATCCAGCAGTAAAATATCAGGACTGTATTTTTTATATAGTAACACAGCTTTCCGTCCGTCTTCTCCGACTGCCGCCACTTCAATATCCGTTCCGTTTTCCAGAATCATTTTCAAAGACATGCTTACCAGTTTATCATCGTCAATTATTACTACTTTCATACTTCTCCTTATTTTCCGGGCAATTTTGCCGCAAAACGGCAGTGAAAAAATCCCGGACAGTTTCTCATCTTCCGGCAGGAATATCTGCTTTTGGAATGTGGATAAAAATGCGGTATCCGTTTTCTGTGCGGATATCTATCGTTCCGCCAAACGTTTCCACCCGCTGGCGCATATTGGTAATCCCGATTCCCGTACCGTCCCCCGGATGCACACATTTACCGTTATCCTGAATTAAAATCTGATAAAAGGCGGGATGCTCCCGCAGTAAAAGCTTCACCCTGTCAGCATCGCTGTGCCGGGTTACATTGGACAATGCCTCTTTTACAATCGAGATAATGCAGTATTTTAATTCCTTCGGCAGGTCCTGTGACATATCATATTCGTAACTGACCGTATACCCCTCTGCTTTTTCCGTCATCTCACGGACGGTCTGCTCTAAATCCACCGATTCATCATGCAAATCATGAACACTGTTACGGATATTGTTCATCGCACAGTCTAAGGTTTCTTTAATACTTAAAAGCAACGGTTTCGTCTGCTCATCACGGCTGACTGCAATGACCGCTCCCGTCTGGATAAGCGCCCTTGAAAGCAGATGTCCTACATTGTCATGAATTTCCCTTGCAATACGGTTGCGCTCCTTTAAGGTTGCACTGTAAACCTGTGCGTCCTGCTTTTCAATTAAATAGCGGTTTTTCAGTTTTAACATTCTGTTATATTCCCTGTCATCATCCTGTATGCGGATGAACTCCTTTTGCAGCTCTCTATCCTGCCATGTCATCTGCCGCAGATATACCGCCAGCATGTCAAAAACAATCCAGAGTATCTGCCACTGTATCCTGTCTGTACCCGACAGGATATAGCGCGATGCCGCAACGCCAAAAAACACCCACAAAAAAACTGTAATGCCTGCTACTGCCGTCCTTTTTATCTCTTTTTTCTCCCATGCCTCCATCACCTGTTCCCAGACGGCATATAGTACAACCGGAAAGCCATATGATGTCTCTTTTATCACTAAAAACGACAACAAATAGACCGTCACCGCAAATGTCCTTCCCGCCATGCTTTGCAGATATATAACGGCACACACCTCAATAAATAACAACAGCAGACTCACCACTACATGATTGGTAATCCCGCAGGCTGATTCGAGTACGGCACACAGCACGTACAGTACCAGCATATCTGTAATCTTTCTCACATTTTCCTCATTTCCATACGGCAGTCCCGCTAAAATCTGCCGTCCTTCTGATTATTTATATTTTTATTGTACCGCAAGATATGACAAATGTCACTTCCGATTCTGATATTCTTCACTACCGCATTCTGCCCTCACGCGCTACAATGTTTATAACAGCTTACAATATGAACAACAACATTATCAGGAGGATTTTTTATGGCAGAAACCATTGTAAAAATTGAAAATCTGGTCAAACGTTATCATGAACTGGTTGCCGTGGACCATTTTAACTTAACCGTATCCAAAGGAGAAATTTTAGGGCTTTTAGGGCCGAACGGTTCCGGAAAGACAACGACCATGAACTGTCTGCTGTCCCTGCTGGCATACGATAAAGGTTCAATCGAGGTCTTTGGAAAACCTATGAAGCCCGACAGCTATGATTTAAAGCGCAATATCGGCGTTGTCTTTCAGAATGTCGCCGTTTTTGACACACTGACCGTACAGGAAAATATTGATTATTTCTGCGGTTTATACATTAAAGATAAGAAACTCCGCCGCCAATATGTTGCAGAGGCGGTTGAATTTGCGGGACTTTCGGATTTTGTGAAATTTTATCCCAAAAAACTCTCCGGCGGACTGCTCCGCCGTTTAAACATCGCCTGCGGCATTGCGCACAAGCCGAAGCTGATTCTGCTGGACGAACCGACCGTTGCCGTAGACCCACAGAGCCGTAATAAAATTTTACAGGGCATTTTAAAATTAAACGAAGAAGGCGCAACCATTATTTACACATCCCATTATATGGAAGAAGTGGAACAAATCTGTTCGCGCATTGTGATTATGGATAAGGGACGCAACCTTGCAAACGGTACTGCCACCGAATTAAAACAGCTCATTAAAAAAAGCGAAACTTTAACCGTAGAAATTTTAGAGCTGACCGATACACAGCTTGAGGCTGTCCGCAGGCTTAACCATGTCTATGACGTTTCTTATGAAAATAACAGACTGACCGTACAGTGCAGTGGCGGCAGCCACAACCTGATTCATCTTCTGTCTTACTTACAGGAGGAAAACATTGCCTTTGGGCGTGTTTATTCGGAACTTCCGACTTTAAATGATGTTTTCCTTGAAATTACCGGAAGCGAATTAAGAGATTAACTTACATTGAGAGGAGGTTTATAATGTTTTTACGATTGTTTTTATACAGACTGAAAAGTATATTTCTTCAAAAGGACCTGACCTTTTGGACATTGGCTTTTCCACTTATCTTAGGCACATTCTTTTACCTGGGCTTTGGCAGGCTTCTAAACGGCACGGAGCTGGAATTAAACACAATTCCTGCCGCTGTCGTGACGGTTCATGAAAATACTGCCTTTGAAACAGTCTTAAAAGAAGTTGAAAAATCAGACGGAAAAGCCTTATTTGATTTGACCTTTACCGATGAAGACACTGCCATCGCAATGTTAAAGGAAAATAAAGCCACCGGCATTTTTTATGTTGATGCCACACCGCACCTGACCGTTGCGGAAAACGGCATGGAACAGACCCTGATGCAGTCTTTTTTATCCCAATACTGCACCCAGAGCAGTGTATTTGAAAAAATTGCCGCAGAACACCCTGAAAAGCTGGCCGATTCCATTGATTTTTTATCCAAACGCCACTCCTACGGCAGTGAAATTTCTCTGGCAAATGCTTCCTACGACCCGTATATGCAATATTTTTATGCTTTGATTGCGATGTGCTGTCTGATGAGTGTATCTTCCGGTGTAGAATGTATCGGCACTGCCCTTGCCAACTTATCGAGCCTTGGCATGCGCCGTGAATGTGCACCGACACGCAAGTCCGTCATGATTTTAAGTGACCTCGCTGCCGCTTTTGTGCTTCAGACCGTCGGTGTTTTTTTACTGTTTTTCTATCTGACTGTGATTTTAAAGCTGGATTTCGGAAACCGCTTAGGACTTTCCTTTGCCACAGCACTTATGGGTACGCTTTTTTCCCTTGCCGCCGGTGTTTTTATCGGAATCGCCTTTAAATGCAGTATGCACATTAAAATGGGCATTGCCCTTGTATTTATGATGGTCAACTCATTTTTTGCCGGACTTATGGCGGCAACCATGAAAGGTTGGATAGAACATATCTGCCCGCTGTTTAACCGCATAAATCCGGCGGCACTGATTTCGGACAGTCTGTACGCATTAAATATGTATCCTTCCCTGACCCGCTTTGCGCGCAATATGGGCATACTGGCTGTCATGACACTGGTGCTGTGCTTTATTTCCGGTCTGATATTAAGGAGGTCTGATTATGCAAGTCTTTAAAGCTTTTTATAAATCACTGCGCAGACAGATTACTTCGGTACTGCTGTATGTTATTGCTTTTGCCGTTATCAGTGTGATTATGGCAAATACCATGTCTGAAAATACCGACACTCTTTTTACTGCAAAAAAACTGACGGTTGCCGTGTTCGACCATGACAATACAGATGAAAGCCGCGTGCTGTATAATTACCTTGACCGAACACAGAAACTCACTTCCATAAAAGACGACAACGAAGCAATTGCTGATGAATTATTTTTCAGAAATGTGGATTATGTGCTGATTATCCCTGACGGCTTTTCTGAAAATCCGGATTCACTTAAAAATGTGAAACAACAAAACAGCAGTTCTGCTTACTTTTTGGATAACAGCATTGACACCTTTCTCAATGTATTTTTTAATTTCAGAAATACCGGATATTCCTGCGATGAAGCCGCGCGGCTTACTTACGACTGTATCGGTTCTGTAGAGGAAGCAACACTGCTTTCCGATACCCGGCAGGACGATGTGCAGATTACCGTTCAAAATATTGAACGCTATTTTCACTATCTTCCGTACATTTTTATTGCTACTGTCATTACAAGCCTTGGCGGACTGCTGCTGATTTTCCGTGAAAAAAATGTCAACTACCGGATACGGTGCAGTGCCGTATCCGCCGTCCACTACAATACGGCGCTTGCCCTTGCCTGCCTGACATACAGCATTTTATTATGGCTTGTTTTTATGGTGCTGGCTTTGGCGGTCTGTGGAAAAGGGCTGCTGTCGGTACAGGGACTGATGCTGGTTATCAACAGTTTTGTATTCCTGCTGGTTTCTGTCGGCATTACCTACCTTATCAGCTTTTTGGCTTACAATCCGAACATTTTAAATATGTGGTCTAATGTTATCGGGCTGTGCATGTCATTTTTATGCGGTGTTTTTATTCCAATGGAATTCTTAGGAAAAAATGTCATAAAGGCGGCACACTTTCTTCCTGCCTACTGGTATATCCGCACCGATGAGCTTTGTACACAGTATACAGGAACTTCCGGTGAGTTAAAGACCTATGCCATGTATCTGGGAATCCAGCTTTTGTTTGCCTTTGCGGCATTTAGCGCAGCACTGGTCATTTCCCGTTATAAAAAAGATTCTGTATTATAAATCACAAAAAGCAGATAAGAAACCACTTTTACGGATTTCTTATCTGCCTTTTTTATTTGCATTTTTAATTTGCAAATTCCAGCCGTACCGAGCCGTTATTGCTGACTGCATACAGGTTCGTATCTGCCTGTGTATTTTGTGCGGCATAAGGATTTAACACTTTATTGTCATTGACATAGACACTGCCGTTGTCGGTGTGTGCTTCCACGCGGTACGCACTTTCCGGCTTTGGCGCCGTTACCTGTATTTTACCGTTATTGGTTTTACAGGTCACCGTTCCCTCCCATGCTCCGGCAAGCTCTACATTGCCGTTATTGCTTGAAAAAAGGCTCTCGCCCTTAAATTCTGCATTTACCGTTATTTTACCGTTACTGCAATGCACCTGCGCATTTTTCTCGCAAATCATCTGCATCAGTTCAATTTTGCCATTGTCCGACTGTACATTAAGATTCTGTGTCGTAAACCAGGCATCGGCTGTCACTTTTCCGTTTGACGTATCAATTTTTACCGTATCAAGGGCTGCTTTTTCCGGCACATAGACCGTCACTACATTTTCCCGGTTTTCAAACAACGCGGCAAAACCGAAGTCTAAAATCCAAAATCCTCCGCTTGTTTTTTCCTCTATGCGGATTTTCCCATTGTCAACCGTAACCTGTGGTGTGCTGTGTGTATCCTCATAGGTCACGCTGTAACCGAAGGTATCATCCTGTGACGGCTTTATTTCAACTTTGGCATCATCCGCTTCAATCTCGATGTCTTTGATTTGTGAAATGCCATAGCGCTCATCAGAATAAGCACTGCCTTCCAGTTCAATACCGCGTCTTGAAATAAAAACACCGCTCTTTGCACCCGCAAAAACGCCCGATACAAAACAAATCAATCCCGCGCCGATACACACGGCGGCTGTTATTCCTGTAATCTTTATCCATTTTTTCATCTTCTTCTCCATTCCGCAGGCATTTTAATGCACAAGGAACCGCGGACTGAATTTATTCAGTTCTGCGATAAATTCAGAATTGTGACGCCTGCGGCACAATTCTGTTATGCAAAAATCTTTGGTTTATGGATTTTCGCATTTCTCCATTCTTTATTAGAAATCCACATCACAAACCTTTTAATCCCTATAACGCATCCATATGTCAGCAGCGCCGCAAGCAGTCCCAGTCCTACGCTCACCAGTCCCGCACCAATCAGCATAACCGCTGTCGGTATATGTAAAAACACAGTAACAAGTGCTGTTCCCACGGTAAATAATCCGGCAGCTACCATGACCGCCGCCGCAAATCCCAATGACAGCACCACTGCCGCAACGGTAATCACCACCGCAAACAGCACACAGACTACCGCCAGTAAAAGACTTGCCCAGATTGGGGAAGTAATCACCGCCAATGTAATGCCTGCCGCCGTATGCTTTTTCTTTGCGGCTGTCTGTCCGTTATCACTTCCAAAGCCCGGATTCTGTCCGGAACCTGCTGCGCCTGCAAATCCATTTTCCGCGGCAGCATCTGCCGCCGCCCTTTTTGCAAGCTGTTCGGGTGCGCCCAGCTCCTGCATTACTTTTTCCGCATTTTCTACACCGGCATCATCAAAATATTCCCGGTAATATTCCATGATATTTTCTGCTTCCTGCGGTGGAATACCATGCAGGTTATTCTGTAAAATATCTAAATATTCTTCTCTCGTCATTGCTTTTCCTCTCCTGTCAATATTCTGTCAATATTGGATTTGTATGCAATCCACTCTTTCCTGTACATTGCAAGCTGCTCTCTGCCCTTGTCCGTAATCTGATAATACCGTCTGTTTCTTCCTGCAAACGGCTGGTCATAGGTGACAAGATATGCTTCCTTTTGCAGTCTGCGCAGTACCGGATATAACGTGGATTCTGAAATATCCACAACCTCTTTAACATTCTGCGTCAGGATATATCCATACATATCTTCCCGCTCCAGAACAGACAGAACACAGGCATCCAGCAGTGCTGAACCAATCTGAAAAATCATTTCTGTCTCCGTTTCTTTTTATTATTTTGTTGCATGATATTATATGTCATATAATATCTTTTTATTTATATTATTACACTACACGTTATCTGTCAAGTCTTTTCCAGTAACCTCCTATTGCTCAAATGTTACAAAATTGTTACAATTCATTTGTAATCAGCTGATACAAATAAACGAAAAACAAGGAGGCAATAATTTTATGTGTTTTAACTTTAATAGCTGTTCCGAGTTATTTAGCGTAATTTGCAAGTTTTTTTACTTCGGTTGCTAATATCCGCCGTAGGCGAAGTTTCATAAAGTAAAAATCCGGCAGACGCCGGTTGAAAGGTCTGATATTTCAGCCTGCCAACCGGTTTTCTGCCGGATTTTTTAATTGAATTTCAACTTGAATTTTAAAGTCAATGTGCTATAATGATTTCCATGCAGATATGGTTCATCGGTAGAACGCTGGCTTCCCAAGCCGGAAAGGCGGGTTCGATTCCCGTTATCTGCTTTTTTCATGCAATCATTTTTATTTTATGTATACTTTCTTTTTAAAATGCTTTCTTACCGCAAGTACAATCAATCCCGCAATGATAAGTCCTGTTACAATCCATGCCCATACCGGTACATTTTCAATATTATAACAACGCACATTAATCCACATCTGATTGATACGCGCATTTTCCTCTGTGTCAAAATAACTCATGACCGCACTGCGCTCTATCATCTCTTCGGTTGGATACTGCGCGGATAACTGGCGGTGTGTCTGTTCTGCCGGAACCGTCAGCATATACTTTTTATCTTCCGTATCACCGGAAAAGAAATAACCGAGCGGATAGGTCACGGTATCTTCCCCTCCGTCTTCTACGCCGTAATTCCATTTAATATAGTCATAGACCACCGGACTGTCCCCGCCGGAAATCACGGACGTATATCCGATATAATTCATATTGCGGACTGCATTTTCAGGCTTTGAAAGGAAATTGATAAACCCTTCTGCCGCCTGCTTTTTCTCTGCGCTGTCTTTAATGCCGTTCTTTAACATGCACCAGCCGTCAAAATACAGATTCGTGCTTTCTCTTGGCACTGCAAAATCCAGATAAAAATCATCTTTTTCTGCCTGATCCATCGTATACACGGCATCGCCCGACCACTGATAGCCCGCTACCACTTTTCCGGTAATCATATCGGCTTTTGCGCTGTCCGTTTCAAAAGAGTAGGCATTGTCTTTAACTGCCTGCAAATACTCCTGAATCTGCTCAATCGTTTCTTCAGATGTATCATTCATTTCTGCCGACAGACGTTCTTTATAATCTGCGGCATTTAAAAAGGAAGACGACAACAGCTTGTCCGACTTTATCGCACCGACCGCCGCAAACATTGAATCCCTGACATTATCCTTAATCGTAATCTGCCGTTTAAACTTGTCATTTGAAATAATTTTCCACGTAGAAGCTTCCTCTTCTGTGACTTCCTCCGGATTGTATACAATCCCTGTAATGCCCCACATATACCCGGCGGCGTAACGGCTCCATGCCTCCCCGTTAATCGTATTTTCATCAAAGGTACTGCGGATAAACGGTGAAACGCCGCGTGTGTAATAATTTTCTGTTACATTTTTATCAAAGAACTGCTCTGAAAACGGTTCCAGCCAGCCCTCAGCCATCAGCTTCATAATCATGTATTCCGACGGACATATCAAATCATACTCATCGCCGAGTGTCAGCATATTATATAATTCTTCATTTGTTCCGACGGTGCTATATTCGACCACAACTTTTTTACCGTAAATCTGATAATACCAGTCTTCAAAATCCTTTACAATAGAATTTTCACCCTTAATTTCACCGCTGTCCAATTCTATCGCTTCGTCCCAGTCCCCGGTATCAATGTATTCTTCCCAGTTACACACACGCAGGATGATAGTATCCGAATCCGATGCCATTGCCTCCTGCTCACTGTTTTTTAAAGAAAAAATATCAACTGCCCCCACTGCTGTTGCGATGCCTGCCAGCAGTACAATGGAAATTATGACGGACAACAGCCGCTTATACCGTTTACTCATCAATTTCAGTCTCCTCTCCTGCTGCCTTCTTTGCCGGTGCCAGATTTAATACAAGTTCAACCACAACAACGACCAAAAAGATAATCGTAGACAGCGCCCACAGTGCCGTCTTAATCTCTGTCTGTGAACCCTTTGTCGCATTTACTACATAAGTACTAATCGTATCAAAGGTTGCCGGTTTCGTATAGGTTGCAACAAAATAATCATCCAGTGAAAGTGTGATTGCCATGACAAACCCTGATAAAATTCCCGATGCAATTTCCGGAATAATCACTTTGACCAATGCATAAAACGGTGTTGCCCCCAAATCGAGCGCCGCTTCGTAAATGCTCGGGTCCATCTGCTTTAACTTCGGCACTACCGCCAGATAAACAAACGGCGCACTCAAAACCACATGTCCCAGTACCAGTGGAATATATGTATCCTTGCTCACACCGAACACAACCACGAGCAGAATACACATTGAAAATCCGGTTACAACATCTGCATTGACAACCGGCACCTGATTGAGCGCACTCATTGCCGTTTTCACTCTTTTTTTAGAATAAAATGCACCAATTGCACCCGATGTACCAAGAATCGTTGCAATCAAACCACTGCCCACCGCTAAAATCACTGAGCCTAAAATCATGTTTAACAGCTCCGGTGTCGTAAAAAGTGTCACATAATTATGCACGGAAAAAGACCGGAACGGTCCGATATTGGCAGCATCCGTAAAGCTGTAGACTGCCAGAATCAGAATCGGTGCATACATAAATAACAAAACCAGACCAATCAAGCCATATTTAAATCCTTTTTTCATTATAATAATCTCCATTCCGCAGGCATTTTAATGCCGGAGGAATCGCGAGCCAAATCTTATTTGGCTCTGCGATAAAAAGCGACTTTGTGACGCCTGCGGCACAAAGTGCTAACATCAAGCTATGCTTGACGTGAAGAATCTTAGATTTAAGGATTCTTCACACTAATCCCCTGCCTGCATTTTCCGTATCATTTCCCTCGGATACGACCGCCACGATACCGATAATAAATAACAGTATCAGGGCAATCATTGAGCCGTTGTGCCAGTCGTATGCGCTGAAATAGCTGCCAATCAGACTGCCCATGATGTACGTGCTGTTATAGAGCATATCCAGCACAACATAGTTCGTCATCGCCGGTAAAAACACCATGGAAACCCCGCTGACAATTCCAGGAATTGACAGCGGAAAAATAACCTTTATAAATGTCTGAAATGAATCTGCACCCAGATCGCCCGCCGCTTCTATCAGTGAAGAGTCCAGTCTTGAAAGCGTTGTATACAGCGGCAGAATCATAAACGGCAGAAAATCATACGTCATTCCGATAACCGTATTTAAAAACGGGTGAAATGCCAAATTTCCTTCTATTAAAGAAAGGATTTCTTTTAATGCTGTAATACGCAGTGTAAAGTTAATCCACATCGGCAGCACAAAAAGCATCAGAATAACACCCTTTCTTTTTAATGCACTGCCCGCTAAAATATACGCCACCGGATAGGCAATCACCAGACAGACCAGTGTCACCGTTACCGCCAGTACAATACTGTAACATAACGTCCCCATTGTATTGGGGTCGACAAAGAAATTTTTCAAATTATTTAATGTAAACTGTCCTGAGCCGTTGGTAAAGGCATAATAAAACAGCACAATCAAAGGCGCAGCCACAAAAAATGCAAGGAACACGCCATACGGAATCCCCATCTGTCTGCGCGAAAACACGTTTTTCATATTCTACTCCATTCCGCAGGCATTTTAATGCCGAAGGAATCGCGGACTGAATTCATTCAGTTCTGCGATAAAAGCAGCTTTGTGACGCCTGCGGCACAATACTGCCAACATCAAGCTTCGCTTGATGTATGAACAAGCTATCATTTATGGCTTGTTCATACTCTATTCCGTTTCTACTTCTTCAACTGAAATTTCATCTTGTCTTCCGGCATGACTAAGCTGACCTTATCGTTCATATTCCACAGATATTCGTCATCTACAATGAGGTCATGTCCGTATTCGGTACGTACAACGTAGCTGTAGTGGTCGCCCTTGTAAATCAGGTTGATAATCTCTCCCGATACAAGACCGGCTTCTGCCTCATCGCTCATCTCAATGTCGTCCGGCTGAATGGATACCTGTACTTTTAACTTGGAAATATCCACCGTTTCTCCGTTTTCATCAATCAGCACATTGTCCTTCATCTTCGACTTCGGTACAACCTTTGTCAAATCACAGCGGATAACCTTTCCGTTAAAATCCAATGTATAGTCGCTGTTTATTGTTGTTACAAAGCTGGTTGTATGGTCCTCGGCAAGCATGACATGAATACCGTCCGGCTCTAAACAGATGCCGACTTCATCACCGACCGCATAACACTTTGTGGTACGGATAATAATTTCATACTTTCCGGATTCCACCGCCACTTCATAATGCATCCCCTTAAAAATAACCGAAGTTACAACACCTGCAACCGTTCCGTCCTGCGGTGCCGTAATAATAACATCTTCCGGTCTGACAACGACATCAACCAGTGTTCCTTCCGGCACATCATCCATTCCGGTAAATTCCCCGCCGCAGAAACGCACCTTCATATGTCCTGTCATAATACCTTTGAAAATGTTACTCTCTCCGATAAAATCGGCTACAAACGCATTTTTCGGTTCATTGTAAATGTCCTCTGGCGTACCAATCTGCTGGATTTTTCCCTCCGAAAGCACCACAATTTTATCCGACATCGTAAGCGCTTCTTCCTGGTCGTGCGTTACATAGATAAATGTAATGCCAAGCTGGTCGTGCATATTTTTTAATTCAAGCTGCATTTCCTTACGCATTTTTAAATCCAGTGCGCCTAACGGTTCATCTAACATCAGAATTTCCGGCTCGTTGACAAGCGCTCTCGCAATCGCAATACGCTGCTGCTGTCCGCCGGAAAGTGTTGCAATCTTTCTGTCTTCAAAGCCTTCCAAATCCACCATTGCCAGAACGTGCTTGACTTTTTTGCGGATTTCTTCTTTCGGTAACTTTTTGAGTTTTAATCCAAATGCAATATTTTCATAGATATTCATATGCGGAAACAGGGCATACCGCTGAAATACCGTGTTAATCGGTCTTTTGTTTGCAGGTAACTGTGCAATGTCCCTGCCATCTAATAAAATTTCTCCGCTTGATGGCAGTTCAAATCCGGCTATCATTCTGAGTGTCGTTGTTTTTCCGCACCCTGACGGTCCTAAAAATGTTACAAATTCTCCCCGCTTTACTTCAAGATTAAAATCATCCACTGCCTTAAAACCATTATCACTGTAAACCTTGGTAATATGTTTTAGTTCAATGATATTTTCTGCTTTTTCTGCCATTCTTCTTTTCCCTTTCGCCTCTTTATGTCAATTCAATTACCGCTGAAATTTGCCTATCTTTTTAATAACAAAAAAAGTGCCACAAATCAAGCATTTTTGATGATTTATGGCACAAAATATTAAAGATAACCGGATTCCTGAAATTTCCATACAAAAAGCCGGCACCCAAATCGTTGATACGACTTAAATACCGGCTTCCATGAAAATAAAAAGAGCGCGAGACGGGGATCGAACCCGCGACCCCCTCCTTGGCAAGGAGGTGCTCCACCACTGAGCCACTCGCGCATAAAATATTCAACTGACAAGATTGAATTATATAGGAATCTCCTTTAAATGTCAAGCATTATTTTTGACTTTTTGTTGATTTTTTTCAATAAAATTTTATTATGAAAATTTTGGTAGCAATTTATTTACTTTCCATTCATAATCTGTTCAAAAGTTTATCGCATTTTCGACACATTTATCTATTATTATAAATACTGTGATGAGGCAGTAAGCTTTTTTACAATTTTCATAAACCAAAACCAACCAAAAACCAAATGAGAGCAGATGTAAATATTTCGCGCATTTACATCTGCTCTTATTTTTGTTTTATAAGTGAAACTGAACCGGACACTCTTGGTCTTTTCTGTATCCTTCCCACTGCCAGGGCGGATTAGGGGCTTTCATCCATTAGTGACATGCGCCGTCAGTCACAACAACAACAACAACAACCGATGCCAAAGCTTTTCAGCTTTAACACCGGTTTTATCTTTTCTATAGAGCGCGAGACGGGGATCGAACCCGCGACCCCCTCCTTGGCAAGGAGGTGCTCCACCACTGAGCCACTCGCGCATATTTCCCTGCATCCGGTTGTCTTACGACTGCCGCAATGCAAGGAATAATATACACCATTTTTAATGTATTGTCAATAACTTTTTTTGATTTTTCTGTCAATTTTTCTGTCACTCAAATCTTAGCGGTGTAATATTATACCCGCTTCCCGAATCCACACTGATAAGAGTTGCACCCCGTTGTTCTTTCTGGTTCTCAATGCCCGGATAAGCAATGTAATCAATTGATTTACCGTAAACCAGTTCAATGCCCTCATAATAGATTCCAAAGTCATTCACATGGTCATGTCCGCAAAACATCGCCACCGTGCTTTTTAATTCCAATGCCCTTGAAAAGATGCCGCTGTGCATCTGCGACACATCTATTGCCTCTCGCTTTGTGCCAAAGACCGGTGTACCGGTATCCCATGCCGTCTGATATTCCTGAAGCGGAATATGGAAAAACATCAGCGTTTTTGCATCTGCTCCATACTGTCCCTGCAACAGTCCAATCTGCTTTGCATACCACTCCACCTGGTCATCACGAATATAATCATACCCCAGACTGCCACCGTTTTCATCAAAAATGCGGTCGCCGGAATCCAGCATGACCAGTCCCATAACAAGATTTCCTTTTTTATTGCACAATTTAAAAATGCCATTGGTGTAACCGGAAAGCATTTCATTTTTCGGATAAATGCGAAGTGTGCTGCTCTGCGCCAGCATGGCTGCGATTGTAGATGATGAAAACTGGTCAAAAAATGTATGATCATGATTTCCAAATGTCCATGTCCATGGAATCCCTATCGTATCCATCAGTTTACTGACAACATTTAATGCACGCATGCCGTCATTGGCATCGTATCCGTCCACACCAAAAATGACATCTCCCGTCAGCACGATAAAATCCGGTGTTGTGCGCTGTATCATTGTATACACGGTATCAATCGCCTGTATATCCTTTTTATAAGAACCTTCCGTTCCCGTAATATGAATATCCGTCAGCTGCAGAATGTTAAAATTGCGCGAATCGTCATTGCTGTTCATCTGATAACAGCCGTCTTTGCCCATCTTCATCTGAAGCCCGCGGTTTGGCACTTTCTCCAGTGTATCCAGAAAATGATACACATTGATATAATCACCGGTTGCATACTGCGTTTCATCGCTGTATTTCTGCGTAACAGCCGAAAGTGTCTGTTTTTCCTGCGTATCAGATTTATCGGTTTCTGCCGCAAACCACGCACCGGTATTTAACAATTTACCGGACGGTGTCGTAAAAACATACCAGCCTGCTGTCAGTGCCAGTGCAAGCAGTGATAAAAGTATCAGATTTTTATGCCGCTTTGCGGCTTTCTTTTTGTTTTTCTTAATCTGTTCCCGCTTCAACTACCTTTTCACCTCTTTTTTATTACTCACTACTATTTATTTTATTCGAAATGCCTTAAAATTAAACTCTTATAAATCTTTAAATTTCTTAAGAATTTGTCTGCAATTGTTTATTGTAGCATACTGTGGAATAATTTTCAAAAAGGGGTTGTGACTTTTTATTTAACCTTTTATTTAACATCTTAAACCGGTCCGATAAACCGCTCTATCTGCAAAAGTACTTTCTAATGACTTTCTAATGAATATGTATAAATATTTGGTTCGGGAAATCGGGAAATCGGGAAATCGGGTTGATGAAAGCCGACAAACTACCGGCTTCCCTAAAAATAAAAAGAGCGCGAGACGGGGATCGAACCCGCGACCCCCTCCTTGGCAAGGAGGTGCTCCACCACTGAGCCACTCGCGCATAATACAAATATTAAATTTGCTGTTGCTTATAAACTCGCACCAACGAATATAAGTATATCTGATTTTAACTTCTGTGTCAATCTTTTTTTACAAATTTCTTGCAATTTTTCTGCAACATTCGTTACAAACGCCCCACCCATCATAAAATCAGCCTTTGCCTTTATTATCAAAAATCATCAAAAAACAGACCGCCGTGCGAATCCGGTAAAATAATTTCACCTTTCACACAGCGGTCATTATTTTTTATATCTTACTTTTTATTTTGCCTGACGCTTTTTCGATGTAACTACCAGACCAAAGCATCCAAATGCTGCCAGTAACATGACTGTATACGGAAGTGTTTGCGCCATATCTGCTGTTTTTACATCGTCTGTATCTGTATTATGTGTCGTATCTGCTGACCGAACTATATCATAGCTGACAACAAAATCACTGAATCCCGTTGTTTCTATTACAATACCGTTTGCAGATAACTGCACCGGCATGTTTTCTATTTCTCCGTTATCCTTCACATGATACACAACAAAACTGTCCTGTTCCCCTGTTCCGTCCGGATATGCAAGAAGAAAACGAATTGTTCCCTGTACCAATTCTGCCGCATTTCCTGCCATATCTGTCAGACCGATGTGGTAATAAGCGTTATTTGCCTTTAATGCCATAGCCTGACTTTCCAATTTATTTTTGATTGCAAACTGCTGTTCATTCTCTGTCACAGTTGTCAAAATAAGCTTTATTTGGTCGGCTGTAAGCACAGTTCCATCCACAGTCTTTACAACCGCATCAGGACCGATTGTTGCCGCTGCCACACCTTCAACTGTAATATCTACATACGCGGCTTCCGGTTTTGTTGACTCTGCCGGTGTTGTCGGCTGCTCCGGTGTTGTCGGCTGCTCCGGTGTTGTTGGCTCTGACGGTGTTGTCGGCTCTGACGGTGTCGTCGGCTCTGACGGTGTCGTTGGCTGCTCCGGTGTTGTTGGCTGCTCCGGTGTTGTCGGCTGCTCCGGTTCGCTTGGCTGTTCCGGTGTCGTCGGCTGCTCCGGTTTGCTTGGCTCACTCGGTGTCGTCGGCTGCTCCGGTTCGCTTGGCTGTTCCGGTTCTGCTGTGACTTCCCTGCCGTCTACGATAAGCTTTACATCAGAGAATGTTACATCGGCATTTCTTGCCACATACATACCCACATAGACATAATCGGAATCAATCGTTGTCAGTTTGAAATCAAATCCGCCCGTAACGGTTGCTTCCTGACCGAATGTGCAGGCATATCCGTCTGCATTGCTTTCAATCTTTAAGTCTACGGTATCTCCATTTGTAATCGCATTTTCACAAGTTCCGCCCTGTGTCAGCACACCGCTCTTTCTTGCAAAGCAGTTCCATGCGCCGCTCTTTAACTTTAACGGTCCTGCCGCTACATAATCACCCAGTGCATTGGTTGTATTTGTATCAAGATACATATCATCTCTTGCCATTAAACCAAAGGATACCTGGTCATTGTTGTCAAAAGAATTAATGGTTGCTTTTGCTGTCAGTGTAAAACTGCTTGCTGCCGGTACTTTGTAATAATACATGGCAATACCGTCTGCCGTGCTTCCAATCTTACCCTTATTTTTTCTGACTGCAATATGGATATTTCCATCAGCATCTGTTTCCAGTGTCTGATTAACTGTTGATGGATTACCGCCAACATTTCCAAATACAGAGCCGCTCCAGATGCCTGCTTTCTTCCAGAGTGTACTCTCACCCGTTACCGGTTTGTAATCCGCTTCCTTATAATCCGGGTTCGGCTTTAATACTTCGCTCCTTACCGGTGCTTCTGCGGATAAAATATGGTCTGCAATGCCTGCCACATTTAACTTCTTGATTTCCTGTGTCAGCATATATGCATTGTAACGCGCACCGTAAATGTTGGTGTGTGTATTATCCACGCTTGCGGCACTGGATGATGTCCATGAATGTAAATTTACGGTTTCATCTGCTCCGAGTGAATCATACAGATTCTTTGTCAGTGTTGTCATATCCACTACAGGAACATTGACATCACCGCCTAATTTTCTGACGGCTTCTGCATAATCGCCGCCCGCATAAGTCTTTCCTTCGCTGACAGTATCGGCTGTAACGTGCAGATTTGAGCTGCTCCATTCACCGTTTGCGGTTCTTCTGACAATCGGTGTGCATAAAATTACTGTTACACCCTTTTCCTGTGCAGGTTTTACATAATTTTCATATAATGAATTTGCAAAAGAGCCTTCTGCCGTATAATCGCCGTTCGGGTCTGTATATCTGCCGTCTTCTGCCTTTTCATCATTGTGTCCGAAGCCTACCAGCAGATAATCTCCGCTTGTCATGCCTTCCAACAATGTCTTATAGTTGTCTTCTGACGTAAAGCTCTTTGAGCTTCTGCCTGAAAGTGCAAGGTTTTCAACCTTTAATGTGCTGTCAAAATAGTTGGATAACTGTGTACCCCAGCCGTATCTCGGATAGTAGTATGCATCTGTAAAGCTGCATACGGTTGAATCGCCAACTACCCATACAGTTGCCTGTTCTTCTGACGGTGTATCCGGCTCTGACGGTTTACTCAATTCCTCGTGCTTTTCACCAATTTCGGTAATCAATGTCTGTCCATATTTTGTCCAATACTCTGATACTTTTGTGTAATTACCGTCTGCATCTTTGATATATGCTTTTAATTGATTTTTGCCATTTACAGTAAATGTCTGTTGTCCATCCGGATTGTTCCCTGCAACCTGACTTGGCATCTTAACGGCTGACGAAATCGTTAAATCCATATTCTGTAACTGCTGTGCAATCATTGCAGAAGTCAGGAAACCTCCCAGCTTATTGCTGTGTGTCTTATCTCCCTGTGCCATTACCTGTGTACCGTATTCAGATACCCCATTTGATGCTGCCGTATCGTTGGCATAAGCCGTTTCATACATTGTCTTTGTCAACTCAAACGCATCCATAAGCAGTACATTCTGTTCTTCTGCCAGCTGTTTTACCGCTGTTACATATGCGTTGTTCTCTGTAACAAGCGTTCCCGTTGTTGTATCTGTTGAATCATGGTGCGCCTTAATTGTACCGTCTGCCGTATAATAAAGTCTTGAAACCGGTGTTACAAGAACAGGTTTTGCACCTGCTGCCTTTGCCACTTCAATATACTGCTGTAAGTACCATTTATATGTTCCACCGCAGTCATACGAATAAAATGTATCACCGTATTTATCTGTAAGTGTTGACGGTGTTGCCACTTTTGTTCCTGCGGTTGTCGGATAAATACCGTTTTCATCCGGTGTCCCTAACGGCACATAGCGGTCTTCTAAGTAACCGGACTGGTTTGAACAGTCATTATGTCCAAACTGAATAAACAGATAATCTCCCGCTTTAATATTTTCTGCAATCTTATCCAGTGAACCTTCGTTAATAAAGTTTCTGCTGCTTCGTCCGCCATTGGCATAGTTGACAACCTTGACCTTTGAATCATCAAAGAAACTCTGCAAATATTCGCCCCATGAACCTTCTGCCTGTGCCTTGCCGGACATATACATTCCGTTTGCAGAATAATCCTTTACCGTAGAATCTCCTGCAAGGAAAATATTAACGCCCTTTCCCAGTTCAATATCCGAACCTGTAGAAGACGGGTCTTCGTAACCTTCTCTTACAAATGCTTCTACTTTATATTCTGCTGCTTCACCAGTTGTTCCACTGATAGTCTGCGGAATAACAACAACCTTAATATGTTTGCCTTCTGCTTCTGACGGAATGGTAAAACTCTTATCTGCATTTGCCGTAGAGCTGCAGCTAAGTGTTTCTGTTCCGTCATCTGCAACGATATACCAGCGGATAACCGAAGCATCACTGGCATCATTTACTTCGCCTAAAGAATAGCCAACTGTGAGTTTGTGTCCCGGATATGGCGCATTAATATCACCGTTATCCACAACATAAGGAACCCTTGTAAATGCAACGCCGTCTGCTTCCTTTGTGTATGCCTTTGGTGTCCAGCCGTTAAAATAAGCTGTTACATCAACTGCATTTGCTGTATCCTCAGACATAATTCCTGTTACACGGGCAGATAAATCCACTTCCGTACCGTCCGTGCGTGTTGTATTAAATTCATTATATTTTGCATTTTCCGGCTTTTTACCGCTCATCTCCGTCCAGCCGTCTGCAACGATAAAGTCACCTGCAAGCTTTGTATTTAAAAATGTCACATGTGCATCAGCGCCCCACGGTCTGCCGAAGTATCCCGGTGTCACCGTTAATTCATCATTTGCTGTAATAACACAATTTCTGAACAGATAACCGTTTTTTGTATCAGATGTCGGTTTGTGTGCTGTAATATATCCGCCAACTGAATTGGTACTGTATCCGTACCATTTTAATTCGCAGCCGTCAAATACACAGTCACCGTCACCGAAAATATAATCCGTATTTCCTTCAATACGGCAGTTCTTAAAATACAGACTGGTTGCGGAATTTCCTGTATACAATGTATCCTGGCTTCCTAAAAATTCGCAGTTTGTAAATTCCACTTTATCTGCTTCCACTGCCATCGCTGTTGCACGCTCTGTTGCTGCCTTGGAAGCTACATCTGTACCATATTTTCTCTGTGGAAGTCCTGTATCCGCCGCCGGTGTTACACCGTCTTCAATTTCTTCGTCTGTCAGATACCGGTTAAATGAATTTTCAAACACAATGCCGTCTGCGCTAAATCCAGTTGCCGTATTTTTTACGTAAACAGCACAGCCCCACTTCGATGCAGTTGACTTTGCATACTGGTCATACGCATTTTCCACATTATAATATCCTGTGCCGTCTGCACTGTAATATTCATAACCGATTCCGTAATACCATGTCATCAGAACCTCTTTGTCTGAATCATTAACAAGGGACAAATATGGTGTTGTAATGATAACCTGTTCACGGTAAGTTCCCGGTGCAATATGAATCGTAATGCGTTCTTCCTCCGAAGACGGATTCATTGCTGTTGCTGCCGCAACTGCCTCTTTTACCGTATTATAATTATATTCTGCCTTGTCTTCATAACCCACATATAAATCCGGCACACGTGTCATTGGTTCTGCCGCTGCTGTCGATACAAATAAAATATCTTTCTTTACCGCAGCACCGTTTACAACTACATGAGTCGTTGTGCGGTATCCGTCTGCTGCTGCACTGACTGCATAAGCACCGTTTCTCAATGATATTTCATAGCCATCATTTGTTACCGTTCCTGCATACACATAGTTGTCATCTACGTTGGTAAATGTAAGTTCTGTTACATTTGTTCCAGCCTCTAATCCTGTAAATTCACCATTTACCGCATAAACTGCCTTTGCCGCTACAATAATATCCTCCGTATGATTCTGATTGTCATTTACTGTTTTTCCGGAAATGATTTCATAGTCATTTACTCCCTGTAAAGAAGCTGTATATTCTACATCCGGTTCAAGAACTGCCGTAAATGAAAAATCTTCTGCAATCTTTAATTCAACGGCATCTGCCATTGCACCTTCTGCCGGTTCCATTGTCACTTTTAATTTTGATATATCATAGCCTTCTGTAAAACCACTGATTTTTCCGGTATATGTATAGACACTCTTTGTTTCAACTTTCAGACTGACATTCTCCTTACCGGTCAATACCTCTGATATATCTGTCGTTACAACCTTTGTATCATTGGTGAAACCGATGCCGGTTACACCTGAAAGCACTGCAGTGTATTCTTCTCCTGCCGCCAGTGAAACACTGTAGGAATTTCCGTTCAACTTGGCCTGCGTTGCTGTATTTGTACGTTTATTCATAAACAGTAACTGACATCCTGAAATATCCACTCCATTTAATTCAATCGTACCACTTACTGTTACAGCCGGTATTCTCATCACTCTGTTATAAATTGGTTTACCAGCAGCTGCTGTAGTATAAATTTTATAGGAACCGCTATACTGGGCAATAAATTCATATTTTGTTCCTACATTTGTAAAACTTTCCGTATCTTTCTGTGTTCCATCTTCTCCAAGATAGGTAAATACAAGTTCGCCTGTGACAGCGTTGCTTGATGCCATATACACTACAATCTTATCCCCGGCTTCTACATTGGCAATCGTTATATTTCTTCTGCCTTCACCACCTGTACCGTTGCAGTAATACATCCCACCTGCGGTATATCCATCTGCATAAGCCGTTTTCGCAAGTGCATTGGTTCCATAATTTTTGCTGCTCGTTGAAAACAGGCGGTCATTCACTGTATGTGTCAATGTCAAATCGCCAAATACTGTTGTGCCTTCCGCAAATTTTCCGGCACTGCTGACATTTTCGCACTGTTCCCAGTCCTGTGCGCTGATATGGTTGTTGTACAGTTGTGTGTCACTTTCCTGTACAGCACCAAAGTCCCAGACGTCAATTTTTCTGGCTGTTGCGGCAAAAACCCCTGTAAATGCCGATGTTTCAATGCCTGTTACAAATAACAGCATTGCACATAAAAAACAGCTCAAACGTTTCTTTGTCTTTTTTCCCATAACTCCTCCATTCTGGTTTTTAACCATAATAAAAATCCGACAGAAAAGCCCAGTCCTTTTCTGTCGGATTTTATTATAAAGTCTGACCTCGTGTCAGAGTCAATATTTTTTGTTCAATTTATACAATATTTTGTTCTACATCAGATACAATAGGAACACTCATTAACAGATACATGACTGGTTTCCCATTTTCAACCGCCTTACTGACAATCACACCTATAATATCTCCATTAATACACATATGATGTTCTTTCATATATTGCAGATGTCTGCCAATCATCAGCTGTTTTAATGTTTCCTCCTCATAACCTGACAATTCCTCCAACGTTGCCGGAATTTTTACAATTCCCATAATTGACGGTTTCTGGCGATAGCGCACTGTATACTCATTTTCAGTCATACTATACTTTTCCATGTGCATATCTTTTACCGACCAGCCATTACAAATTGTAAATCTGCCCTGCTCCAATTCTTTTTGTGGAATCAGATAAATGTGCTGCACCTCCGGAGATTGATATAAAAATTCTTCAATTTTCTTTAACCGGCCTGCTTCCTGCAAAAGCTTTCCGCCTTCCTTATATAATACATAAATCTGCTCCACACAGTCTTTTTCATAGACATCTATCATCTGCGCCGCTTTTTGCATCAGCAGAACATCATCTTTAATACGATGCCGCACATAAGTCATATAAGCAATTTCCTTATCCATTTGCTGCATACGTTCCTGATATGCTGCTATTTCTTCCTGTATAGTATAACTTTGCATTTCAAGGAGTTTTTCATGCGGAAATCCATATTTACGCAGAAGCCTTATATTCGTTATGTCAAACACACCATCTTCATCATAGTAACGGTATCCGCTGTCTTCGTTCCGTACTGCATGAATATATCCCTGATTTTCATACCGCCGTACTGTGTTGGTAGAAATATTCAACAGTTTTGCCAGCTCGCCAATTTTATATTTCAATTAATCCCACTCCTCTAACAGTTTCCCAAAGACATCGAGCGCTTCCTGAATTACCTGCGGACTTTCCATATCAATGCCACACAGCTTTAAAAGGTCAATCGGGTGCATACTGCATCCGCCCGATAAGAACTGCTTGTATCCTTTCAGTGTCTTTTCATCGCCCTTAAAAATCTTGGAAGCAATCGCAATCGCCGCCGAATAGCCGGTTGCATACTGATAAACATAAAACGGTGTGTAAAAATGCGGGATTCTGGACCACTCCAGCGCAATCTCGTCATCAATCACCATATCTTCACCAAAATATTCTTCATTGAGCTTCCTATAGACATCGCATAATGCCTGTGCGCTCAGCACCTCGCCGTCTTCTGTCATTTTATGCGTTATCATTTCAAATTCCGCAAACATCGTCTGACGGAACAGCGTTCCCTTAAACTGTTCAAAATAGTGGTTCATCAGATATTTCTTTTCCGATAAATCCGTGCAGTTTTTCAGAAGATACTGCATTAACAGGGCTTCATTACACGTAGAAGCGACCTCTGCCACAAAAATGCGGTAGCCCGCATACGGATACGGCTGATTTGTATTGGAATAATAGGTATGCATGGCATGACCCATTTCATGCACCAGCGTAAATACGTCATTTAACGTATCCGTGTAGTTTAAGAACACATAAGGGTGTACGCCGTATGTGCCCCATGAAAATGCACCGGTGCGTTTGCCTGTATTTTCATAAACATCAACCCAGCCGCTTTCAAAACCTTCCTTCACCTTGGATAAATATTCCTCACCCAGCGGTGCTAGCGCCTTTAAGACAATGTCTTTTGCTTCTTCATACGGTATCTTCATCGTAATATCCGATACCATTGGTGCATAAATATCATAAAAATGCAGTTCGTCCACGCCTAATACCTGCTTGCGCAGTGACACATAGGCATGCATTTTATCCAGATTTTTATGAACTGTTTCAATGAGGTTATGATAAACCTTTTCCGGAATAAATGAACCGCTTAAATACATTTGCAAAGTGGAGTCATACTTTCTTGCCTTTGCATAAAAGCACGCCTGCTTGACATTGGCATAGTATGTTGCTGCAAGTGTATTTTTATAATTTCCATACTGGCAGTAAAGTGCCTTAAATGCATTTTCACGGACACTACGGTCGTTGCTTTCCATAAAGACACTGTACCTGCCGTTGGTTAATTCAACTTCATTGCCGTCCTCATCCAAAATCGTGCCAAACTTCACATCGGCATTGTTAAACTTTGAAAAAATCTCATTCGGTGAAGCCGTCACCTGCCCTGCCATTGCAAGCAGGCGTTCCTCTTTTTCGGAAAGGGCATGTTCTTTTTTCGCAAGTATATCCTCCAGTGCATGACGGTAAAGTGCGAGTGTATCCGAGTTCAGATATTCCTGCATCTTCTTTTCATCAATCGCTAAAATTTCCGGTGTTAAAAATACATATTTTTCAGACAGCTTCGTGACAGCCGCCTGCGCCCTGCCGGACATTTCCTGATACACAGCATTAGCAGTATCCTCGTAATATTTCATAAATGCATACACGTATACATGCTCCACAAGCAGATCCGCTTCATCGGATTCCTTTAATGCCTGATACAGTATCAGGGCGGACTCTGCCAGTCTGCCCTGATAAGCACATTTTTCTTTTGCCCTGCGGATACATTCGTTGTAATCGGCTTCCCAGGCTTCGTCTGTTGCGTAAATATCTTCGATTCTCCATTTATCCTGCTGTGCGATTTCACTTCTTTGCTTTGCCTTCTGCATATGCCCCTCCTGCACTATCTTTTCATTATTTCGTGTCATCTTCCGGAATATAACAGGTCATTGCAATTGCCAGCGCTCCCTGTCCGATATGACATGCTACGCTTAATGAAAGCGGGTCCATGTGGAAATCAAACTGCGGATACGTTTCCTGTATCAGCTTTGCCCATTCTTCTGCTTCTTCACGGTTGCCGGCATAAGCAGCTTCCATATGCACACGGCCTTTTTCGGCATATTCCTTAAAACGTCCTTCCAAATCGTCCGCCATTGCCTTTAACATAATCTTCTTTGCTGAGTTCTTGCCTCTTGTCTTAGAAAATGCATCCAGCTTCTCTCCCTGAATCTGCAATACAGGCTTTAAATTTAATACCGTTCCGATTGCCGCTGCCGCCGGTGTGATTCGTCCGCCCTTCTTTAAATATTTTAAAGTTTCCAGTGTAATGTAAATGCTTGACTGCATCTTTTCACGCTCCAGCACTTCCTTAATCTGTGCCGCAGAATAGCCCTTAGATACCAGTAACTTTGCATCTAACACAGACTGGCGCATGGTTACGGAAATGCGCTGGTTGTTGACAACCTGAACCTTACCGTCATAATCGTCAGAAAGCATAGCTGCCGTCTGGCATGTGCCGCTTAATCCGCTGGACATCGGTATGAAAACAATCTCATCATATTCTTTTAAAAGCTTGTCCCATTCGTCCTGTAACTCGCCTACGGACGGCTGTGAAGTCGAAATATCCGCATCATTTTTTAACTTTTCGTAAAATTCTTCCTGTGTCAGATTAATCCCTTCAAAATACTGCTGTCCGTCAATAAAAAACGGCATCGGAATCACGTATACCCCCAGTTCCTTTGCCTGCTCCTGTGTAATACCGCTGTTACTGTCTGTTAATACTGCTATTTTACCCATCTATATGCCTCATTTCTACTTTATCGCAAAAATCTTTTCCTTTATTGTACCTTATCTTTGAATTTGCTACAATATATTTTATAAAATTTTTATGTTAGATTGGAAGAATAACGATGAATCCTACTGTTTTTCAGATTGACCCGGCTGACAGCCGTTTTACAGATACATTTGCACGTTTTTTTACAGACTGCGGGGAATATGAACTTTTTTCGGACTGTGACACACCATATTTTGCCGTATTTTCAGATATAGACCGCACGCATTGTACCGGACTGCTGACTTTTCTTATCAGTGAAAATGAATCCTTTACAGAAGCGGAGGTGGCAGCTTTCGTACTGCCGGACTATCGCAGACAGGGCATTTTTACCGCCCTTTGCGGGACGGCATACCACAAAATCAAAGCACAGTACCCGGATTGTATGCTTACCGGGATTTTCCCAGATTTTTTAAAAAAATGTGCTTTATACGGCGGCACCGCCTACACCGAATATCTGATGATGCTGACGGCGGAAAATGCCTCCATGGCTGCTCCGGCTTTATGTACTGCAAATGAGGACATTCTGCCGGATTCTGCTGCCTGTTCAAACATACACTCCACGATAACCAGCTCACCTGCAAAAGATTTCAATTCCTGCAATGATAACTTTTTGTATGAAACCTGCTTTTCCGATGATGAACAGGATTTTCTGCTATACCGGGGAGAGGAAGACGAACCGTGTGCCGTATGTTCCCTTGATTATGAAAACGGCTTTACGAATCTGTACGGGGTCTATGTCGATGAAGACTGCCGGGGGCAGGGAATTGGCACACTGCTTCTTGCACACCTGATACCGGCTTATTTTAAAAATCACAATCTGCCGCTGATATTAAATGTCCGCAGCACCAATACGGCTGCTATGCAGCTTTACCGGCACTGCGGATTTGAAATTACAAGCTCTGTTGAATTTTCTTATTTTACTGCTTTGCCGCAATAACATCTCTCATGTCATAGTAGCCTGCCGGTTTTCCGGCAAGGAACTTGGCAGCTTCGATAGAGCCCTTTGCAAAGACAGACTTTGAATAAGCGGTATGCTTAAATTCAATGACCTCGTCCTCTCCTGCAAAGATGACTTCATGTTCTCCGACAATCGTACCGCCACGGACAGCGCTGATTCCGATTTCCTTCGGATTTCTTTGTGCACGCTCGCCGCTTCTGTCAAACTTATAGAAATAGTCTGAGCCTAACACTTCTTTAATAGAATCTGCCAGTGCCAGCGCTGTTCCACTCGGTGCATCCAGCTTCTTATTGTGGTGCTTTTCAACCAGTTCCACATCAAAGCCCGCATCACAGAATACTCTTGCGGCATCCTGGAGCAGCTTGAATAATGTATTGATACCCAGGGACATATTGGCTGACTTTAATACAGCAACCTTTTCAGACGCTTCTCGGATTTTTGTAAGCTGTGCTTCGCTTAAACCTGTTGTGCAGACAATCACCGGAAGCTTGCTTGCTGTGCAGTAATCAATCAGTGCATCCTCTGCCTTGGCTGATGAAAAATCAATGACTACGTCTGCATCAACGTCACATTTTTCAATAGATGAAAAAACCGGATAACTGTTGTGTCCGTCATCAAACGGATCCACTCCTGCTACGATTTCCACATCGGTATCTTCTTCTGCCAGCTTTGTAATGACCTGTCCCATGTGTCCGTTACAGCCGTGCATAATTACTCTTGTCATGTCCTGTTTCTCCTTATTTCTCTAAGATTCCGTACTGAATCATAGCATTTCTTAAACGTTCAAGGTTTGCATCTTCCATTTCACAAAGTGGCATACGCAGCGGTCCCATATCCCAGCCCTGAAGATTTAAGGCGTGTTTTACCGGTACAGGATTGACTTCACAGAATAATGCGTCTACCAGTTCGAGTGCATTAAACTGTAACTGTCTTGCTTCTTCAATCTTGCCTTCCGCAAACTTTGCGCAGATGTCATGTGTCTGCTGTGGTGCAACATTTGACAATACGGAAATAACACCCTTTGCGCCGATAGACATTAACGGTACAATCAGTCCGTCTTCTCCTGAATACATATCCAGACGGCCTTCTGCAAGTGCCATGGTCTTGCTCTCCTGTGCCATATTGCCTGTAGCGGCTTTAATGGCTACGATATTATCAACATCCTTTGCCAGTGTTGCTGCTGTTTCAGGCTGGATATTGCAGCCTGTACGTCCCGGCACATTGTACATGATAATCGGTAAATCTACAGACTTTGCTACGGTTGTATAATGCTTGATTAAACCTTTCTGTGTTGCCTTGTTGTAGTACGGTGTTACAACCAGACAGGCATCCACGCCTGCTTTCTGCGCTTCCTGTGAAAGATATACGGCTGTTTCCGTACAGTTAGAACCTGTTCCTGCAATGACAGGCACTCTTTTCTTTACATGGTCTGCCGCAAAACGAATGGTTTCGATATGTTCTTCATGCGTTAATGTAGAAGCTTCTCCTGTTGTTCCGCAAATTACAATGGCATCGGTAGAATTTTCAATCTGATAATCGATAAATTCTCCCAGTTTCTCATAGTTGACTTCTCCATTTGCTTTCATTGGTGTAATAATCGCTACACCAGCTCCGGTAAATACTGACATAACTCCTTCTTTCCGCTGATACCAGCCTCTCTTATTTTACAAAGGCAAAGCCGGCTCATGTCTGAAATGAACCGGCCCTAAAGAATTCAATATAGTTCTTTAAGTAGCCCTCCATCTAAAGATGACAGTCGCAAGACTCTTAATCTTACGCCCAGCAGAAGACCTCCAGTAATCTTCCACTTCGGCGTCATCCCCTTTCTTTTGGTTTCACCTGTGTCTGGCACATCTTACCAACGTACTGATGAATAACGCGACCTCTACTTCACTGACTGCCGCATTTTCTACGGCTCTGTTCGGTTTACAGGCTGCCCTGTAATTATATTGAATATATCACTTACTTATTATGATGTCAACTTCTATTCTGTTTCAGGCTTCTTCTTCCTCAACCACATCAATTTTGCTGACAGAAACTTCATATGCCACACGCTTTTCAACCTGCTCCTCGCTGATTTTCTTCGTGTATTCACGGCTCTGGACCCTGCCCCATATCTGAAGGTGTCCACCGACTTCGATTGTAGAGGCATATCTCGCATTTCTGCCCCATGCAATGCACGGTATGTAATCGGACTTTCCATACGGACGGTTAACGGCGACAAGGATATCTGCTATTTCTCTACCAAGCGGTGTCTTTCTGTAGACCGGCGGCTTGCACACATAGCCATCAAGGAATATCTGATTGGTTCTTGCCTGTTCTTCCGGAATTTCTTCTTCTTCAATAAACTGCATTTCCCTTACAAAAATGGATAAAATGAGTTTATTTTTAACTCCTTCATGTCTGTTATAGGAACGGAACTGTCCGGATACCTCAATCTTCCTTCCCCTGTAATCCTTTGTCACATCGACAAGCCTTTCAGATATCATTAATGGAATGATATCTACCATATCGCTTAATCTGTTAACCGATACATTTACCAGATAAAAGCCCTCGCCAAACACTTCATGGCTGAATTCAAATTCTGAAACGACTTCTCCGATAATACTCACCCTGTTGTTTTCAATCACCTTATCAAGCATCTTAGTATTTCTCCCTTCTTAATACCGGTCATTTTCTTAAAACCGGTTTTGTGCTTTATTTTGTGTTCTTAATATGTATATGTATCGATATGGGGATATATTACAAAAAAAATGTGTTTTTTTTACGTACAAACCATAAAATTTTCTTATATTTACAAAACATCTCATAAAATTTTAAAAAAATACAAATTCCGACAACCCGCATAAAAACAGGGGTTGCGCTCGTGTTTCCCTTATGATACAATCAATTTTATAAGTTTACTCTTGTATTTTTCTAATATTGTGATAGAATATAAAAGTTGCTAATCATAGTCGGATATAGTTTATATACATTCAGAAAGGAAAAAACAATGATTACAAAACGCGAAGATATTCGTAATATCGCTATTATTGCGCACGTTGACCACGGTAAAACAACACTGGTTGACGAACTTTTAAAGCAGAGCGGTACTTTCCGTGAGAATCAGGAAGTCGCAGAGCGTGTAATGGATTCTAATGATATTGAAAGAGAACGTGGTATCACGATTCTTTCAAAAAATACTGCCATTACTTATAAAGATACAAAAATCAACATTATCGATACTCCGGGTCATGCCGATTTCGGTGGTGAGGTAGAGCGTGTCTTAAAAATGGTAAACGGTGTTGTTCTTGTTGTCGATGCATTTGAAGGTGTTATGCCGCAGACCAAGTTCGTACTCCAGAAGGCTCTGGAATTAAACCTGTCTGTTATCGTATGTATCAACAAGATTGACCGTCCGGAAGCCCGTCCGAATGAAGTTATTGATGAGATTCTGGAACTGTTTATCGATCTGGATGCCAACGAAGACCAGCTTGACTGTCCGTTTATTTTTGCTTCTGCAAAATCAGGATATGCCATTGCTGACTTAAATGACGAAAGAAAAGATATGCAGCCTTTATTTGACTGTATTGTTAATAATATTCCGGCACCGGAGGGTGACCCGGATGCCGATACACAGATGCTCATTTCCACAATCGACTACAACGAATTTGTCGGCCGTATCGGTGTCGGTAAGATTGAAAACGGTAAGTTAAAGGTCAATCAGGAAGTAACAATTGTAAACCATCACGACCCTTCTGTACGCAAGAGAGTCCGCATTACAAAGCTTTATACTTTCAGCGGTCTGAATAAGGTTGACGTACCGGAAGCATCTTTTGGTGATATTGTTGCCGTATCCGGTATTGCAGATATTCACATTGGTGATACACTCTGCTCTGTTGAAAACCCGGTAGCCATTCCGTTCCAGAAGATTTCAGAGCCGACACTTTCCATGGATTTCATGGTAAATGACAGCCCGCTTGCCGGAAAGGAAGGTAAGTTTGTCACATCAAGACATATCCGTGACAGACTGTTCCGTGAATTAAATACAGACGTCAGCTTACGTGTGGAAGAAAATCCGGGTTCTGAAAACTCTTTCAAGGTTTCAGGCCGTGGCGAATTACATCTTTCCGTATTAATTGAAAACATGCGTCGTGAAGGCTATGAATTTGCTGTCAGCAAGGCTGAGGTTTTATACCATACAGATGAGCGCGGCAAAAAGTTAGAGCCAATCGAACTTGCTTATGTTGATGTTCCTGAAGAATTTTCAGGTTCAGTTATCCAGAAGTTAAGCCAGAGAAAAGGTGAACTTCTCGGAATGACACCAATTAACGGCGGTTATACCCGTCTTCAGTTCTCGATTCCGTCCCGTGGTCTGATTGGCTACCGTGGCGAATTTATGACAGATACCAAAGGTAACGGTATTATTAACACTTCTTTTGAAGGTTATGAAGAATACAAAGGTGACATCTCTTATCGTAAGACCGGTTCTTTAATCGCTTACGAAGACGGTGAAGCTGTAACTTACGGTCTTTTCAATGCACAGGACCGCGGTACACTCTTTATCGGACCTGGTGAAAAGGTTTATGCCGGTATGATTATCGGTGAAAATCCACGTACGGAAGATATTGAGGTCAATGTCTGCAAGACAAAGCACCTGACCAATACCCGTTCTTCCAGCGCCGATGAAGCATTAAGACTTGTTCCGCCTAAAATTTTAAGTCTGGAACAGGCTTTGGATTACATCGATACAGACGAACTGTTAGAGGTAACACCAACCCATTTAAGAATCCGTAAAAAGATTCTGGACTCTACATTAAGATACAGAGCCAACAAAAAGTAAAACAAATTATCACAAAAACACAGAATTTGGAGGTATGTGACATGGACAGCGATTTAGGAGCAAAGGTAAAGAAGTTAAGAATTGCACACGGACTGACACAGGAGGACGTTGCAAAAGCCCTCGATGTAACACCTGGTTACATCAGTAACGTAGAAAACGGACGTAATCTGATGACACTCAGAATGCTCTCTTACTATGCAGAGCTTACCGGAGTTTCTCTGGATTATCTTGCAGGAAGTGTTGATAAGAACTATCAGAATACTGCTCTGGATAACGAAATCATGCAGCTCGTTCAGAAGATGGACGCTGATTCTAAGGAAAAGCTGATTGCTACGCTGCGTATCTGGAATACAAACGAAAAGTAATAGATTTTCTTTAAAGCTTAAAAAAAGATTTAAAAACAAAAAGGGATAGGAATGCAAAAGCTGCTTCCTATCCCTTCTTTGGAATTTACAAAAAATATTCTTATCTGCTTTTGTGCCTGTATTTAACTCTGTATCGACTTCATCTGATAGAACTCGCCCTTTAATGCCATCAGTTCTTCAAATGTGCCGTATTCTACGCAGTGTCCGTCTGCGATGACCGCGATTTTATCGGCATCGCGGATTGTTGAAAGGCGGTGTGCCACAATAAAAGTCGTCCGTCCCTTCGTCAGGTTATTCAATGCTTCCTGTATCAGTTTTTCGGAGATACTGTCAAGCGCCGAGGTTGCCTCATCTAAGACGATTACCTGTGGGTTGCGGATTAATGCCCTTGCAATGGAAATACGCTGTCTTTGACCGCCTGAGAGCTTTCCGCCATGCTCTCCGACCATGGTATCAAGTCCCTTTGGCAGGGATTCGATTAAATCGGTCAGATTGGCAGCTTTTACAACCTCCTGTAACTGTTCCTCGCTGACATTTTCAATGCCGTATGTAATATTGTCACGGATTGTTCCCGAAAACAGTATCGAGGTCTGCGGGACAACTGCCAGATGCTTTCTGTAGCTTCTTAAATCAATCCGGCTGATGTCCTCACCGTCAACCAGTACTTTTCCGTCCGTAGCAAAATTAAATCCAATGACAAGATTTAAAATTGTCGATTTTCCTGCGCCGGACTCTCCGACCAGTGCAATCGTTTCACCCTGATGAACGGTAAGATTTAAGTCATTTAATACATTTTTATCTGTATTATTATAATGGAACTTTACGTTTTCAAAACAAAAATCGCCATGCACACCGGCAAGCTTTTTCTTGCCCTCGTTGTGTTCCACATCTTCTTCTAACAGCACTTCACCAATGGAATTGACAGATTCAATACCCTTTGCAATCGTTGGAATCAGCGACATCAGTGAAGATACCTGACTGACAATGGTGCTGAAATAGCTCTGGTACAACGTAATATCACCCGGCTGGATTGCCGCCCGCAGAGCCAGCACACCGGTAAAGGCAAGGCAGACTACCTGAAAGACCTGGAAAATCGCCCAACCCACCGAACCAAACAGCGACTGGATAATATCCAGCTTGTAGCCTTTTTCTGCCACGGCAAAGAGCTGTCCGCTCATTTTGTGGACTTCTTCTTCCTCCAGCGCATGTGCCCTTGTCACCGGAATCAGTTCCACCATTTCCATGACTTTTGCCGAGGTTTCTTCCATTTCCTTACGAAATTCCGTATTGCGCCTGCGCATGACATTTCTGAAAAAGACCATGGTAAGCGCCGCAATCGGTGTCGTCAGCAGGAAAAAGACAAACACCACCATACTTTTTGAAATCGTTACTGCCAGTGCAATGATGATGTTTAACGCAATATTTAAAATGCTTAAAAACATCTGCGTTGAAAGCGTTTCCACAGCTTCCACGTCACGCATGATTTTCGACTGCAGCCGCCCCGACTGCGTTTCTTTATGATACGAAATCGACAACTGCTGCAATTTGCGCACCAGTGCCTTTCTAAGTCCCGTTTCCGCATATCTTGTTGCCAGCGATTTGTATCTTGTATACATATAATTGGTCGGAATGTTGAGTGCAATCAGTACAACCATGATAATCGCTTCAATAAAAATATGCTGGTATGCGTCCGGTGCGCCGCTCGTAATATCGTTGATGATATTTGCCGTAATAATCGGCAGCACCCACACCGGACAGTGCTTGATAAAGAAAAACACAACCGCCATAAAGAACTTGTTGTAATTTCCCTTATAAAGTCCTAAAAGAATCCACATCGGATGTCCTTTGTATTTTCTGTAACATTCAATAAACCAGTTTTCTACGTCAATTCCTTTTGGTGCATGAAGATTCATAATCTATTTTACTCCTGTATCAGTTCGTCTACATTGCCTGCAACAATCGGTTCACCCTCACAGCCTGTAACCTTTACATTCTTTAAAATAAGCTGTTTTACGTTATTGACAACCAACCCCTGCTTTGAAGCCTCATCACAGCCAAGCATCATTGCCGCTACGCCGGATTTTGCATTTTCCGCATAAGAGAAGCTGATATTCTCAAAGGTAAGCTTTTCAATTTTGCTTTCCGGCAGACCGTAAATGTACGTACCCGCAACGTGGCAGTTGGTTGCCTTAATATCTTTAAACGTCAGACGCTTAATAGACGGTGTTCTTCTGTCCACCGGCAGCGGTTTTTTCGTACCGACATATTCGGTCTTGCCGTCAGGATCACAGAAATAAAAGCTGTTGACAACAAATGGTGTCATCACGTTATCCATGTCAATATTTTCAAAGGAAATATCATCCAGAACGGATAACTGTCCTCTGCCTCGTCTGGTCTTTACACGCAGACCACGGTCCGTATTCATGAAAATGCAGTCTGTAATATGAACGTCTTTAACACCTGCCGCAATTTCACTTCCAACTGTGACCGCACCGTGTCCGTCCCTCATACAGCACTGTCTGACAATCATATTGGAAGTTGGCACCTGATATTTTTCTGCCATATAAATTTTACCGGACTTAATTGCAATGCAGTCATCACCGACAGAAATATACGTACCAAGCACCAGTACGTCTGTACAGCTTTCCGGGTCTAAGCCGTCTGTATTGTGTGAATTTGCCGGGTTTTTAATCTTTACATCAATAAATTTCAAATGTTCACTGAAGTACGGATGAATCGTCCATGACGGAGAATTCTGAACCGTAATGCCGTGCATCATCACATTTTTGCAGTGATTGATAAAGAACAGTCTTGGGCGCCATGCCGTATCCCTGACCTTGCAGTTCTTCCACCAGTTCTCAAAATTGGTACAGCCGTCAATTGTTCCTTCACCGGTAATGACAACATTTTCTACATTGATACCGCATACGATTGCAGAAAACATATCGAGCGGGTTGCCTTCCCATGAACCTAAATTGTATTGTGCCGTTTCGTCATAGGACTCAATTTCACCCGGCAGAACCGGGAATTTTTCTCTGTCGGTAAAGGCGGAAAGCACTGCACCCTTTGCGAGTTCCAGTGTCAGATTATCCTTTAAAAAGATACTTGAAATCTTATAAACACCTTCCGGCACTAACACGCGGGAATCCTTCGGGCATGCCATAATCGCACACTGAATGGCATTGGTATCATCATGGACACCGTCGCCGTATGCGCCGAATTCCCTTACATTTAACGTTACAAATTCATACTTTGTCTGAACGTCTACCGCCGCAATTTCCTGTCCGTCATACACGGCAGAAACCTTGTATAACGTATCCGGTTTTAAACCGTAAAGTGTTGTAATAACCTTTTCACTGTCCATATATTTACTGCCGTCTACGTAGATTTCATACGGCTTTTCTGTATAAAATTTTCCTGATTCCGTCAGTTCTACCACTGCACTTCTGCTTGTTGCTGTAACAAATTTTAACTCCATAATGCGCCTCCCTTAGTTCTTCCGTAGTCCTGATATTCTCTGTTGCGCAGGCTTTCTGCGTAAGCCGTTACCAGTACGGCTGTATATGCTGTATCCGCGCCAAATACATCATCTTCCTGTGCTTTTGCTTCTGCCGCTTCCAATATATCCAATGCTGCTTTTTCGTATTTTTCAGTAATAAGCGCCTTCATGCGGCAGCCCTTTAATACGGCATACGCATAAAACAGTCCTGCCTCCTGCGCTTCTTTTGCAAATGTATCAAGGCTCTTTGTATTCATTGCAGCGACTGCCTGCTTTAAAATCTGTCTTAATCTGTCAAAAATCTCATATAACGGCTGTTCCATAACCTCCATGGTATCTACTGCCGCTGCTGCGTACGCTGCCATTTCAAGGTCTGCCGCAGCGTTTCCCAATTCATTTTCCACAGACGGATATGCCTTCTCCTGTAAAATGTTAAACTGCGCAATGACATCATTGTACTGTTCTTTTCCGCCAAATTTTGTTTCATAATTCATATAAAACGGCTGTGTCAGATATGCATCTGAAAGCTTTGTGGAAAATGTGCCTGCGCAGGTTTCTGTTGCATCAAATCGTGCACCGGAAGTCATCACCTTTTCCTGCTTTAAAATGGCTTTTTCTGTCTTTTCAGCTGCTGTGTCCTGCGGATTGTATACAGTATCCATTGCACGTACTGCAAATAACGCATTGCCAAATAAATTATCGGAAAGGCTGCCCTCTGCCTTTGCATACGTTCCGTCTTCCGCTACAAGGTTATCTACTGCCTTTTTTGCAAATGTGTGATAATCCGCATCACCTGTTGCCTGATACAGCTTTTCCAGCCCCAGAATAAGCTGCCCCTGCTGTTTTGCTGCCAGCTTTTCAATATCCACCGACAAAAGCCAGCTTTTCAACTTACCTTCCAATATAATATTTCTTTCTTTCAAAGTTCATTCCTCCTTATTTTTCCGGCTGGTAGTCAAACCAGTCAAAATCAACATACAGGGTGTCATCCCCGTGTCTTCCGTATTCGTCTACATATCGGCTGCCAAAATCACCTGCATAAGCGTACATGCCTATCATTGCCCCTGTAAAACGCTTGCCCTTCTTTAAGCCTTCATCACACAGGTAATAGACATTTTCAAGCACTGCCACCTTTATGTACTCTTTACCATCATAACTCATATAGCAGGTACGTTTCAAATCATTCGTTTCAATTTTTAAATAAACGTCCTGACGTCTGAAATCCAGTTCAATGCTGCCGCTTTCTTTCACCTGTTCTCCAATGACTTCTACTGCTTTCACAATCAGACGCGGCTGCGGCTCCTGTGTCGCAAATACACCAAATTTTACAAAAGTATTCTCATCATAATAGCAGGTCATGCCCGCATCCTGTCCCGGATACAACTGTGGCATTTTCATCTTGCAGACTGCCGTAAATTTAAAATGCTGCTGTCTGCGAAGCAGGATATTTCTTGCTCCCATGGAATCCAAATCCGCGCAGCTTCCCTTTATCTTTACATGAGAATCCTGCAACAGCACGCCGTCCGGTTCCGGCACTCTCGGAAACATCCAGTCTGTGCTTAAATATTCACCATCAAAATCATCAAAATAGGAAGACTCCCACACTGTTTCCGGCAAATCCGGCTTTATCTGCATGGCACTCGGACCGTCTAAATTATTGACAACAGGCCAGCCGTCTGCAGTCCATGTAATCTTATCCAATGCCGTTTCCCTGCCTAAAATGCTGTAACCGTCACCGATTTTTCTGCCGCACAGATACACCATATACCATTCACCGTTCTGTGTCTGCACAGGCTTTCCATGTCCACAGCGCTGGATAATAGCCTTTTCATCTGTCTGGCGCATAATCGGATTATATGGACACGGCTCATACCGCCCCATCAGCTCGCGGCTTCTTGACACGGTAATACGGTGTCCAGGTCCTGTTCCGCCCTCTGCTTCAAACAGATAGTAATATCCATCCTTTTTTAATAAATGTGGTCCCTCCGGCGCTCTTTTCTGATCGCCATAATACAGTAACGATGCTTTTGATATCTGTGCCGTGGCATCTTCATTTAATTCAAAAATACGCGCACCTCTGTTTAAAAGCATATAGCGCCGTCCGTCATCATCATTAAAAATAGAAGGATCAATACCGTCTTCATCTATCACCGCCGGTTTACTGTACGGTCCTTCCGGTCTGTCCGAGCTTACAACAATCTGCTTTCGATAAACCGTTCCGTCATCATTTAAGCGATACGTTGCCGTAATATAAAATCTTCCTTTATAGTAGGAAATATCCGGCGCCCAGTATCCTCTGCCGCCCTCTAAATGCTGTAAACCTGCCCATTCCGGATTGGTAATGGCGTAACCGATAATTTTCCAGTGAATCAAATCCTTTGACGTTGAAACCGGAATACACGGATAATAGATAAAGGATGAATTCACCATATAATAATCTTCACCCACTCTGACAATCGACGGATCCGGATACATTCCGGTACGAATCGGATTGTGATACATTTTTTCAAGCGGTGCGCCAGTCTCCTCCTGAAAATACTCCTCTAAATCAAAAAATTTGTTCTCATGCGCGATTTCATACGGTGTCAAAAGATTGATGTCTCCGGATAACGGTGACAATCCAACCCGTTCCACAAGATACTTACAGGTCGCAACATTACCGGACATCGCTGCATAGTGTAGCATATTTTTCTGATTTTTATCCGTAATATTCATACTGGCTCTGGAGTATTCAACGATGTAACGTACCAGATTCAGATTGCCTGTTTTGGCTGCCAGCAGTGCCATTAACACACCATCTTCATCTACTTCGTCAATCAGCGGCGGATTTTCTTCCAAAATACGCTTCACTTCATCTATCTTTTCCAAATATATGGCATCTTTAAGCGTAATCATTTTCCCTCCTGTTCTGCCTTTTAAAAAGCATCTTTTTAAATCTTTCTCTAGTATACATGACCTTTTTGTTTTTTTCTACATATTAAAGCAGAATATTGTAAAAACCTACAGAAAAAGTGTTCAATCGGAATACCTATGACTGAATACACAAAAAGGCTGCCGCATATGCGACAGCCTGTAAATTCTGTTGAATTTTTAAATTATTCCTTAACGGCACCAACATTAACACCCTGTACGAAGTACTTCTGACAGAATGGGTAGATGATTGCGAAAGGAAGGATAGCCACGATAACGGCTGCATTGGCAATCGTATTCGGGTCGATACCACCTTCATCAGGGATATCGTTATCCATAACCATGTTACGCAGCTTCATCTGGAAGTTGAATAACTCGTTCTTGTTGATATAAATCTTGAAGTTTGTATAATCGTTCCAGAACTGTACGGCATACATCAAACCGATAGAAGCCAAAGCCGCCTTTGAAAGCGGAAGTACAATCTTAAAGAATGTACCCATTGGAGAACAACCATCAATTTCAGCTGCTTCAAACAGTGATTCAGGAACACCTTCAAAGAAGTTTCTCATTAATACAAGGTTATATACATTGATAGACAATGGCAGGATTACTGACCAAAGTGTGTTCAGTAAGTGTAAGTCCTTCATAACGAGGTACTTAGGAATCATACCACCATCGAAAATCATTGTGAATAATAACATATATGCGAAGAAGTTTCTTCCCGGCATTTCCCACTGAATTAATACATAAGCGCCTAATGTTGCTAATAACAGACCGATAAATGTACCAGCAACCGTTACAACTACTGAAATTAAGAACGGTCTATAAAGTGCAACTCTGGAAAGGATTGAACTATAACCACCGAATGTAAATGTCTGTGGCAGGAAATTCATACCATAACCGGCTTTTGCATCGAATGAATCGACGATAACCTTCCAAATAGGAACCATGATAATTAATGAAATTACCAAAAACAAAATTACGTTTACGATAGGGAAGATTTTGACTTTTTTCTTCTTTTTTCTTGCAACTACTACTTGTTCTTTACTCATTATCTATCCCTCCTATACAATACCGCGACCACGTACTTTTTTACTTGCATAGTTACATCCAAGTACGAGGATCATACCTACAAATGACTTGAATAAACCAACCGCTGTTGTATAACCATAATCGGAGTTACCACTACCGAATGTCTTACGGTATACATATGTCTGAAGTACGTTAGAAACGTTAACGACTGCATCGTTCATTGTTACGAATACTGATTCGAAAAGGTTCATAACCTTAGCAAGGTTCAGAATGAATACAGTAATAATAGTATTTGCTAAAGCAGGAAGTGTAATATAAATTAATCTCTTCCAACGGTTTGCACCATCAATCTGGGCAGCTTCATAAAGGTCTGGGCTGATACCTGATAATGTAGCAAGGAAAAGGATTGTTCCCCAACCTGTATCCTTCCAAACATTGATGAAGAAGAATGTACCTCTCCAGTATCTTACATCACCAAGGAAGAAGATTGGATTATCAATCACGCCCATTCCCATTAACATCTGGTTAATCATACCTGAGCTGTTAACTGAAAGAATTAAACGGAAGATAGAAGCAACTACTACCCATGACATGAAGTGAGGTAAGTATACAATTGTCTGTACTGTCTTCTTAAATGCAAGGTTTGTAATTTCATTCAGTAATAATGAAATAATAACGGCTGCACCAGTGTTAAGAATTAACTTAACGATAGAAAGCAGTAATGTGTTACGGAATGCATCCCAGAAGAATACATCGTTTGTGAACATCGTATTAAAGTGAAGAAGACCTACATAATACGGTGAACGGATAATATATTTTGTAAAGGCATATCTACAACCTAACATTGGCCAGTAGTTAAACAGTAAAATCATGATTAATACCGGCAAAAACATTACATAGAACCATCTGTGGTAGTAGATCTTTGACCATACTTTCCTGTTGATTGAGTTTGTCATGTACTTAGAGTCAACGTTGATATCTTTCTTGAAGTACTTCATGATATCAATAAAGCATCCTGCAATACCAAGAATGAGACCAATGATAACTACATATACACCGCAACCTACTGAATATGAAGAACCTTCATATCCGTTTGATAATAAATCTGTCAATGAATGAAGATTATAGAGCTTTCTGCTCTCGTAACCTCTGAAGTTCATTCCTACGAATGAAACAATAAAAATTATACCTGAAATAGCTGTAGGTATAATTGAAAACATATCTTTCTTTGCTGCTAAAAGTACCAGAGATACTACAATAGCCAGCATGTAAAGGTACCACATAGCTGGTACATCAATGTTCATAAAACTGTAGGCATCAGAAATCAACTCAACATCTGTATTCTGAACAAAAGGCAATAGCCCGCCTATTAACGCAATAACTAAACCGGCGACAGCAATTACTTTAAGGTTGTCTGACTTCTGCTTTCCAACGAGTTCTCCGCACTTCGGACAAACCTTTGCTTTTTTAGGTAATTCTGTTCCACAAGACTTACATTGCATCTTCATACCTTCTTTCCTAATATTTTTTGTAAAATTCCAAGCCTACTCTCGATATAAATAAGCTAAAAATTAGAATCCATTCCGGGTGGGTTCCCCCACCCGAAAGTGGATTCTTATAAAGTGGCTATACAGCCGTGTTTACATAATCAGTTACTGATTACTTGTTTAAAGACTTAAGTACTGTATCAGCTAATGAACCAACTGTTGTCTTGTAGTAGTTCATACCTTCATCAACTGTCATGTAACCTAAAGCTACCTGAGAGATAACGTAGTTTCTAGCTGTGTTGATATCAGTGATGTTCTCAGAAAGAGCAGTTGTCATTGGAAGTGGAACTGCTACAGTTGAGTTTTCAGCGAAGAAATCACCGTTAGCCTTAGCTGTTTCTGTCATAGCACCAGCACCTGGATCTTCCTTACCATCCTGGAACTTAGCAAGAGCAAGGATTGGATCGATGTGGTTCTTAGACATTAACTTATCCGGTGATTCCGGCTGTGGAAGGAAGTGGAACTGGCCTTCTTCATAAGTCTTAGTCTTCTTGCCTTCGTCATCCTTAGCAAGTGTTACAGTTTCTGCCTTTGTATCCCAGTGGGTTCCCTTTGCGCCGTACTCCCAAAGTGTCTGAACGTCGCCGCCATCTAACATTGTATCGATGAAGTACTTAAAGATACCTTCCGGGTTCTTAGCTGCTGTAGTAATACACCAGCATGGTGCGATTCTTTCTACATATGTACCAAGTTCTTTGATTGGCTTAATAGCAATCAGTTCATTGTCAAGACCCTTAGAAGCAAGCTGAGTCTTTAATGTGTTAGCCCATGTACCAGCCCAGTATGTAAATACGCCTGCTTCAGAGCCTGCATCTGTTGAATAGAACTTATCACGTGCATTAGATGTAGAGTTGTTTACAGATTCCTTATCAATAATACCATCATTTACAGCTGTCTGGATTCTCTGAAGAGCCTCTTTCATCTTGTCTTCTGAGAAACCATCAACATACTGTCCTGATGAATTCTTGTAGAATGTGTAGTTAGCCTGCTGATAGAATTCTGGCAGGTAGTTTGTGTAAGGTGCTTCATTGCTGATGAAGCCCGGAGCAGAAATTACATAATGACCCTTATTAGCAGCCATCTGCTTTAAGTAGCCATAGTATGTGTTGAAATCAAGTGTCTTGCCTTCAACGTCTGCTGTATTGATGCCAGCTGCGTCTAACCAAGCCTTCTTGATGTATGTACAACAACCATTACCACGGTATGGAGAGAAGCCGTACATAGCCTTTGTTCCATCTTCACCATTAACCATAAGAGCTGAAAGAACGTTATCAGCTGTGCTGATTAATCTTCCTGATTTCTTTGTTTCTGATGAGTTCCAAGCATCTGTCATGTTCCAAAGGAAACCATTTGAAGCATATAATGCATAGTAGTCAGATGAAAGTAATACAACGTCTGGCATTGTTTCATCTGAGTTAAATGCATTAGCAACTGCATCATAGTAACCGCTGTGGTCCGGACGAGTCCACTGGAAGTCAAGACCTGTTGCAGTCTTTAACTGTTCGTAGAATGCCGCAGCACCATTTGTTTCTGTAACTACCGTATTATCGCACATAATTGTGAACTTATCCGGTTTTGTTACTTCCTTGCTTGAGCTTGATCCGCCTGCTGCATTGCTGTCATTTGAGCTGCCGCAAGCTACGAGTCCCATTACTGAAGTAAGTGTTAAACCTACAGCAGTAAGCTTTTTGATTGTTTTCTTCATAAACCTATAAACCCTCCTTGTTTGGTTTCGCGGGGGAACCACCCCCAGCCAACATTCATTGACATAGGTATAATAGCATTTTTGTGTGATTTTAACAAGACTATTTTGAACAATTCTTGTACTTTTTTTGAATTTTTTGTGAAACCCCAGTATTTATGCGGCTTTCCAGTTTTATTTTTTTTTACATTTTTTTCAGTTTTCTTATATTTTTATTCTTATTAAATAAATTCTCTGCGCAAAATATACCGTGCATTATGTAAATTATGCACTATCTGTACCATATTTTTTGTTTATTTTTACATCACATTTACAATACAAATTGAATTTTTCGGTTTTCAAAACTTCTTTTTGTGATATATTACTATCTTTTCCCATTATTTTGCTCAGGAAAGCAGAATCACCTCTCCGCTTTCACTTTTGCCAAATTTCTGTTGTTGAATTTTTACAACAGAAATTTTCCCTGAAAACGCATCGGTTATTTTCTGTACAAACTGTCCATAATTTTCTGCCTGTACAATCATTTCCATATAAACATTTTCAGTATATTCGGTTTTTAATATATCTATGTCCGTTTCCGAACAAATATACTGGATTTTCCCAATGCTGTTATAATCCGCATCAATCTGTGCCAGAACCCCGTCCGATACCGAAAGCACAGTGCTGTGTTCCAGTCCTTCCTTGGAAGCTGCCTGATAAGCGCGGATTAATCCGCCAGTTCCAAGCAGCGTACCACCGAAATATCTTGTCACAATAATCAGGCAATTATAGATGCCGCTTTTCATAATAATGTCAAGAATCGGTTTTCCTGCTGTCCCCTGCGGCTCTCCATCGTCACTAAACCGCTGAAAGCCCGCATCCTCTCCCAATACATAGGCATAACAATTATGCCTTGCATCCCAGTATTTCTTTTTTACTTCATTAATATATGATACTGCCTGTTCTTCCGATTGTACCGGATATACGTGTGCAATAAAACGGGATTTTTTTTCTTCAATCTCCCCTTCGCCTTCCTTATATATAATCTTCATATTTTCTCCATTCTGTATGCCTTACATTTTTAATGACCGCCGGAAGTATAATTTCCCATATGGATTGTTCCGCAGCAAACATTTATTATATAGTACGAATTTCATTTCAATTTGTCAAAGTATTTTCGTTATGATATAATAGTAAGAACTTATCAAGGAGGACAATCTATGAATTATGGCAGACAAGGCATAAAACAAAAGAAAAAACTGCTAAATTCCGCCGCTACAAGACTTCGAACAAAACTTGGCGTTTTCGCCATCAAATTTATACTGATATTAGCAATTGCCGTTGTGGTTTCAGGCTCATGTCTGGTACTGGGTTCTGTACAGGGTATTATTTCGAGCGCCCCTGAAGTTTCGACAATTGACGTATCACCTGACGGATTTGCCACAAAAATCTACGATAACGAAAGCAATGAAATCCAGACGCTCTCTACCACCGGCTCCAACCGTATTTCCGTGGAACTGGACGTTGTGCCTCTTGAATTGCAGCATGCTTTTGTTGCAATTGAAGATGAACGTTTTTACGAACATAACGGCATTGACATCCGTGGCATTATTCGTGCCGGTTATAACACTATTACCGGTGGTGGTCTTTCACAGGGTGCAAGTACCCTGACACAGCAGCTTTTAAAAAACAATGTCTTTAATGCATATAACGAAACAGACATTGAAAAGATTAAGCGTAAGGTGCAGGAACAGTATCTTGCAATTAAGCTTGAAACGTATATGAGCAAGGACGATATCCTTGAAAATTACTTAAATACAATTAACCTTGGAAACGGCTATTATGGTGTACAGGCAGCTGCCAACGGTTATTTCGGAAAAGACGTTTCCGAACTGACTTTAAGCGAATGTGCCGTGATTGCTTCCATTACACAGAATCCGACCAAGTTAAACCCGTTAAAGTATCCGGAAGACAATCAGGAACGACAGCAGAAGGTTTTGCGCAATATGCTCAAGCACGGTTACATTACACAGGAAGAGTATGATGAAGCCCTTGCAGATGATGTATATGCGCGTGTAGAGGGTCTTGACATTGCAACCGGCTCCTCTTCCACATATTCTTATTTCGTTGATACACTCATTGAACAGCTGATTGATGACTTGATGACACAGAAGGGTTATACGGAAACACAGGCAACCAACCTCATTTACAAAGGCGGTCTGCAGGTTTATTCCACACAGGATACTTCCATGCAGGAAATTGCCGATGAAGCGATTAACAACCCTTCATTTTATCCGAGTTCAACAGAGTTTTCGATTAACTATGCATTAAGTGTAAAAAACGCTGACGGAAAAATTATCAATTACTCCCATTCGACCATGCAGACATGGTATCAGAATGTACAGGGCAATTATAATTTCAGTCTGACACAGACTAACGAAGATACCGCACAGCAGTATGTGGATACCTACCGCGAAGCCATGACGGCAAATGGTGAAACGGTTGTTGCAGAATCGCTGCATTATGTAATCCAGCCGCAGCTTTCATTTTCTTTAATGGATCAGCATACCGGCTATGTAAAGGTACTGGTCGGCGGACGCGGAGAAAAATCAGGCAACCGTACTTTAAACCGTGCAACTGATTCGCCACGCCAGCCGGGTTCTTCCATTAAACCACTGGCAGCTTACGGTCCGGCGCTTGATACCGGTGCGATTACACTTGCCAGTGCTATTGATGACTCTCCGTACTATTATTCAAGCGGACAGCTTGTTAAAAACTTTACTGCCGGAGAATACCGCGGACTGATGACCGTGCGTGAAGCGATTTACCGCTCGCAGAATGTACCTGCTGTCAAGGTGCTGACGTTAATCACACCGCAGGTCGGCTTTAATTATCTGGAAAAATTCGGTATCAGCACACTGGTATCTCCACAAAAGGCAATTAACGGCAGCCACGATATTGTTCAGCCGCTCGCCCTCGGTGGTATGACACTGGGTGTTACCAATATTGATATGACCGCAGCTTACGCTGCCATTGCAAATCACGGTACGTACACCAAACCGGTATATTATACCGCTGTATACGACTACAAGGGGAATCTGCTGCTTGACAATTCCTCCAGTGAAACACATACCGTATTAAAGGAACAGACGGCATGGCTGCTGACCAGTGCACTGGAATCCGTTATCACACAGGGTACCGGTACATCTGCAGCTCTTTCCAACCAGCCGGTTGCCGGTAAAACAGGTACGACCAATAATGAAACCGATAAATGGTTCTGTGGTTTTACACCGTATTATACGGCTTCTATCTGGCTGGGCTATGATGATAACTCTAAAGTTTTGTCCAAGTCTATCAGCCATACAAAGATTTGGCAGACGATTATGTCACAGATTCACGAGGGACTTTCTACCGGTGAATTTACACAGCCGTCCGGCATTGTGACTGCCCAGGTATGCTCACAGTCCGGTAAACTCGCTGTTGCAGGTTTATGTGATGAAGACCCGCGCGGCAGCCAGGTTATTACAGAATATTTTTCGGCGGATAATGTACCGACAGAAGAATGCGACACCCATGTTAAAGTAACAATTTGTAATGATTCGGGCGATATCGCTTCCGCAGGATGTACAAACACCTCTACACGTGTTTATATTAAAAAATCATCCTCCGGTACTGCTTCTGATGAAGAATCTTCTTATAGTGCATATGATTCTTCTTACGCAATTACAGATGAAAAGCTTTCCAGACTTTGCAGCCTGCACAACGGCTCCAATGCTTCCGCTGTAAAACCCGGAAGCCAGACAACCGAAGCTTCACAGGCGGTAACCACTCCGTCCAACACGGCAGGAACAACCGCCGCAAATAACAACGGAACAAACGGAAATACTTCCAACACAACCGGCACAAGCGCCGCACACAACAACAACCAAAGCAGCTCCACTGCCCAGAATCCAACTACTGCCAGCCAGAATTGGAACACTGTGGAATAACCAATTAAAATAATGCAGGATATCTGCAAACTAAAGAAAAAGACTTCTGATAAACACCGTTTAACCCGGTACTGTCAGAAGCCTTTTTCTTTTTATTTCATGCGAAGTTAAGCGCCAGCGTTGAGCCGCAATCATACGTTCACATCTCCGTAACTTTCCGTCCGCCATCACTCCAAGCATGAAATATGATTGCAGCGAAGTTAAGTGATAACGTTGAGTCGCAATCATATTTCATGCGCTACTTCTTCTTCATCTTCGGTTCAAACAGCACGGATGCCAGATATCCGAAGATGAGCGCGGCGGATACGCCGACGGCACAGGCTTTAAAACCGCCCTGGAACAACCCTAAAAAACCGTTGGCATCGACTGCTTCTCTGACACCTTTCCACAATACATTTCCAAAACCTAACAGCGGCACAGTCGCACCTGCACCAGCGAATTCCGCAAACGGCTCATATAAACCGACTGCCCCCAGAAACGTTCCCAGCGTTACGAGCAGTACCATAATCCTTCCGGGCATCAGCCTGGTTTTTTCCATTAATATCTGTGTCAGAGCGCAAATCATTCCGCCGATTACAAATGCTTTTATAAATACCATCATTTTCTGTTCCCCTTTCTTTCCAGAATTACCGCATGCGCAATACCTGGAACACTTTTTCCTTCATTGTAGCTGACTGTGGATAAAAGCGCTCCCGTCGGTACAAACAGCACCCTGTTCCAGCTGTGATTTTTCATTTTTTTCATAATATATGAACACATTGTAACTGCAGAACAGCCGCAGCCGCTTCCACCCGCTTTCGTATCCTGGCTTTCCGCATCAAAGATTTCCAGTCCGCAGTCAGTATATCTGCCCGTCAGGTCATATCCCTTTTCCTTTAGCAAATCCATAAGAATGGTTTTACCGACTGCCCCCAGATCTCCCGTAATAATGCAGTCATAATACGTAACATCCTTTTGCATGTCTTCTAAATTGGCTGCAATGACATCTGCTGCTGCAGGCGCCATACACGCACCCATATTCATTGAATCTTTTACACCAAAATCAATCACTTTTCCGGTCGTAATGCCACGGATACAGACCTCGCCTTTTTCCGTACCAATAACGGCTGCCCCGCAGCCTGTAACTGTCCATGTCGAAGCCGGTGGCCGCTGGTTGCCGTATTCCAGCGGATAACGGAACTGTTTTTCGGCACTTGCAAAATGACTGGAAGCCAGTGCAATGACATGATCGGCGTAACCTGCATGAACCGTCATTGCCGCAAGCGACAGCGCTTCACCAAAAGTAGAACAGGCCCCATATAATCCGAACATTGGAATTTCATACTGCATCAGCCCGAATGATGTGGCTATCAACTGCCCCAGCAGATCTCCTGCAAAAATATAACGCAAATCTTCTTTTTTGCCATCCCATTTTTCAAGCAGTTTATCCACAGCCAGCTGCTGTAAGGTACTTTCTGCTTCTTCCCAGTTTTCCATGCCCGCCATCGCATCTTCCACAACCACATCAAAAAGTTTTCCAAGCGGTCCTTCCGATTCCTTCTGTCCTGCAACGCAGGCCGTTTCTTCTATATATACATTTTCTTCAAATAAAATACTTTGTTTTCCCACAATCATTGCATCAACTTCTCCCTTCATTTTTACACGGTTACACAGCACGCAGGCTGACAACAATCAGGTAAATCACGCCCAGTATCCAAGAACTTAAAATGCCGTACAAAATCACAGGACCACTGATAGTAAAAATTTTGCAGCCGATACCGAATACCTGTCCTTCTTTTTTATATTCAATCGCAGGCGCTACCACACTGTTTGCAAAGCCGGTAATCGGCACTAAGCTTCCCGCACCGCCCCATGTCGTAATCAGCGGATATATATTTAATCCCGTCAGCACAACGCTGGCAAAAACAAGACTGATTGTCGTATACGCAGCAGCTTCGTCCTTTCCCATGCCGCTGTTTAAAAACAGCACCGTCAGAATCTGTCCAACTGTACAGATACAACCGCCTGTGATAAATGCTTTGACACAGTTTAACAGGCAGTTTGCCTTTGGTGTCACCTGCTCTACATACTGGTTATACTGCTCATTTCGCTGTTGTTCCCTGCTTTCTTCTCTTTTAACCGGACCGCCGCCCGTCCCCGGCTCTGCACCCGCACTTACAATCTCAATTTTATTTTTATCGTCTTTTTCTTTTCCCATTACACTGCCTCCTTATACATCTGCGCTGCATGCCCTGATATACTTATGATGCCCGCTGCATTTTCTTTCATTTTGTATTCTGTATACTGTATTATGGATATAATTTCAGATAATACAATAGATGTCCTGCTGCTTTTCCCAGACCGATTGCAAGCACGACAAAGCCAAGTCCTGCACCAATCCGCACACGCCTTACAAAGATTGGCAGTGCCTTAATATTTTCTGCCAGACTGACGGCAAACAATCCGATAAACATCCCGGAAAGCAGACCGTATAAAACAGCACCCGGCATACCGGCCGGCAGCGGCAGGTCAAAGATGAACCATACATTTCCAAGGGATGCGCCCCAGATGATGACTTCTTCAAAATACGGAATGTACGCTTTGGTATTGGTGACATCGACAATGCGGTTTATCATGCCGACACTGGTAATTACCGCAAAATATCCCGCCGCCGTAAAACCGCCTGCTGCCAGTCCGATGGCAATCTGTACTGCCAGCTTTAAAAGTTCCATCCCATCCATTATTTTTCCTTCCCTTCCGTGCTGCTGCGGTCAATCATACAGTTGTCAATATCCGTTTCATATTTGTCCATTTCCACCTGAATCGGTGTCGGATCGCCCGTAAAATGTTTTCCAGCAAAATGATTGTAGAAAACGACAATGCCCAGCAGCAGACCCACCGCATAAGCAATTTCGATGACCTTATATTCCTGAAAATTGCCCGTTCCCATCATCTCGTATACCTTTTCAAAGATTTCATTGGTACTGACATCATTGTTGTATGCCATGATGGCATAGGCACTTCCGACAAACGTAAAAACGGAAACAAATGCTACCATCAGCCCCTGCCATACCCGGCTTTTCTTTTTCTGACGGATATAATCCACAATAAAGTCGCTTTCCCCAATGCTTACAAGCTGTAAATCCGGGTAAATCTTTTCGATTTTTTCCATTACGGTTATTACAGAAAAAGAAACTCTCCTTTTCGGAACATCCGGCAGCGTAATCAGCTTTATCGTTTTTACACGTGCTGTTATGCCGGCGTTCTTACAAAGGAGAGCTGCCACATCGCCGATAGTGATTTCCCGTTTATCGACCTGAATATTTCTGTTAATCTGGATATATAATGTTTCACTCATCGCTTTCCTGTCCCTTTCTGCTGTTTACAAGGGAAGTATCTGCAATGACCTCTGTTTTTATGCGCTTTTACGCAAGTTTTTTCTTCATGGATGCTAAAATTTTCTTTTCCATTCTGGAAACCTGTACCTGTGAGATTCCAAGCTTTGCCGCTATATCGGTCTGCGTGCGTTCTTCAAAATAGCGCATCCGGATCAGTGTACGCTCTTTTTCAGGCAGTTCTTCCATAATCTGTGCAATCACCATGCGGTTGACACTTTCTTCATTATAATTGCGTTTTTCTTCGATTTTATCAATCAGGCAGACTTCGCTTCCATCCCCCTGATAGACTGTCCTGTAAATGGATTCCACATCTGCCGCCGCCTCAAAAGACATGACAACTTCTTCCGGAGGAATTCCCGTCTGCTGTGCAATCTGTTCCACGGTTGGCTCGCACAGGTGTTCTTTTCTGTATTCCTCAATCATTCTCGCCATTTTCACTGAATTTTCCTTCAGTGTCCGGCTGACCTTTATCATGCCGTCGTCCCGCAGAAACCGTTTAATTTCCCCGGTAATCATCGGTACGGCGTAGGTTGAAAATTTAACGTCAAATGCCGTATCAAACTTATCCACAGCTTTAATCAGCCCGATACTCCCAATCTGGAACAAATCTTCCTGCTCATACCCCCTTCCGGCAAAACGCCGCACGATGCTTCCAATCAGTCCCATATTTTCCAATACGAGTGTTTCCCTTGCCTTCTCATCTCCTCTGTGTGCTCTTTCAATCAGTTCCTTAGTATGATTCATATAATCACACCCTATCTGCTAATTTTCTACACCTATTCTTTTTTTCATAATCACCGTTGTTCCGCTGTTTTTACCGGAATACACTTTTAACTCATCCATAAAAGCTTCCATAAAGGAAAATCCCATACCGGAACGTTCCTGCTCCGGTTTGGTTGTATAAAGCGGCTCCATTGCCTGCTCTACATTTTCAATGCCAATTCCGTCGTCGTGGACTTCAATCCGTACTTCCTGTCCTACTAGGCTTACCTTTAACGTGATTTTTCCTTCTATGCCCTCATATCCGTGTACGATACTGTTTGTAACAGCCTCTGAAACCGCTGTTTTAATATCCGCAATTTCCTCCACCGTCGGGTCTAGGCGTGTGCAAAATGCCGCTGCTGTTACTCTTGCAAAACTCTCATTTTCAGATTTTGCATCAAATATCACTTCCATCGCATTATCTGCTTTCATTTCCATGTCCTCTCCTATTTTTCTATATTTTTTGCCGCCTGCGAAACGTCCTTACAGGTATGTACCAGCTTATGCAGTCCGGATATTAAAATAATCCGCTGGATACTGTCATTTGCCCCCGCAATGCTGATACTGCCGTTTTCCTGCAGTTTCTTATACCGCCCCATAATCAGCCCGATTCCCGAACTGTCCATAAAACTGATTTTTGAAAAATCAAAAATGAGATGGCGCACCCCACGTTCCTCAATAATCGTATCTATCACATCCCGCATTTCATCTGCCAGATGATGGTCAAGTTCCGCATTCATGCTGATTACCAGCCTGTCCCCTGTAACCATATAAATGTAATCCGTATGCTTATTTTCCTGCATTTCTTCATTTGCCGCACTTTTTGCTGCTTCCATGCCAATCCTCCCTTTCTTTTTGCAACACTTTCCGCTTTTTGTGCCTGTCCGGCTGTTCCTGCCTGAAATGTCGTCTGCCGTCACATTTTTCCCTACTGTGGCTTTTCATTTTAGACAGCTTTCATTTCAGACAGCAAAAAACCTGCCAGCGGTTTTTACCGTCTGACAGGTTTATCTTTTTTACGTATCTTTATGAATGCGATGTTACATATGCATTGGCTTCTGAGTAGTACGAGCTTGAGCGGAATCCATCCACAATGTACTGATAGTACTTCTTGGCATCTTCCGTCTGGTTTAATGCCACATAACTCTTTGCCGCATAATAAGCTGCTTCTGCCTTCGTGCTGTCACACTTATACGCATTTACAAATGCAGTGGCGGCTGTTGTGTAATCCGCTTTATTGTAAGCTGTTGTACCCTGTGTATAAAATTCATTTGCCGCAGGCTTCATCGCCGCTTCTGCAATGGTATTATACAATTTCTTGGCATCATCTGTCGGCAGTGAGCTGACATCAATATCCATGAGTTCCTTGGCTGCGGTTGCAGTATCATTTGCAATATATGAATTAGCTGCACTTATAACGGCAGTTAACAGCTTATTGCTTCCGCCTTCTCCGCTTAATCCCGAAAGCTGTTCTTCGAGTGCCTCTTTTTCCGACTTTATATCCTCTAACTGCTTCGTGAGGGAATTGATTTCCACATTGCCGGATGAGAGCTGTTCGCTGTAATCCTGAAGGCTCTTATTATAATCCTCCGTAATGCCCTTGTAACGGGACGGCATTACTAAAAACCAGATGAGTGCAGCACCGATTACAACACCGACAAGGATATTCACAATCGTAATAGCACCGTTGCCCGGTTCTTTATACGATGACCGCGGCAGAATCACATCATTTCCACTGAGCGGCTGGCTTTCTATCACCTTTGTTTCACGCTTTTCACGCTTCTGCGGTAAAAATTCATTGGAACGCGCACCCTGCTTTTTCTTTAACTGCTGTGCTTCTTCGATTTCCTTTAAATACAGCTGCGCAAGCGTGTTGTTGCGGTCAATTTTTAAAACAGACATCAGCAGCTTTCTGGCTCTTGCATATTCGCCGTCTTTGATATAAATCAGCGCTAAAAGCTGGTGTGCCTTTATCAGATGCGGATTCTGGCCAACAATTTTTTTAAGCTGTATGGTTGCCATGTCCAGATTGCCTTCTTTGGCATAGTTTAATGCCTGGTTATATTTCTTTATCGTTGTTGTTACCGCATCAAACCTGCCCTGATTCGACTGAATCTGTGCAATATAAGACCCTGCCGGATTGTTGTCCGGCTGTAAATTCTTACTGATAACCCACTGGCTGAGTGCCTCAACCACTTCACCCATTTCACAGTAAACAAGTCCCAACAGATTTCTTGCCTCTATGTTGTTTTTGTGAATCATCACACTTGTTTTTAAGCTTTCTGCCGCACCTGTCAAATCCCTGACCTTTGCCTTTGCAAGACCGAGATTATAATAGGCGTTAGAAGCTTTTGCCGCTCTTTTATAGACTGAAACGTCCGCCTTGCACTGCGGACATCTGTCAGATGCCGTCAGTGTGGCACCGCATTTATAACATCTCATCTTTTCCTCCAAATCCAGTACATCTTACTTTGAAATATCTTCCATAATCTTTGCAATCAAGTCGGTGATGTCCGGCACATCATTATTATAAATCGCTTCTTCCGCATCATCAACTTCCAGACTCGGCTGAAACTTCTTAATTTCTTCATCAAAATCTATCATAATCTTATACCAAACCTTTCCTTTTTCCTTATCTGCCATTTTGCAGCTTCTGTTTAATTTCACCTGCCAGATATAAAGACCCTGTACAAAATAATACGCTGTCAGGAATCTCCTCTTGCAGTTTCTTTCCATATAAATATCCGTCAAAGGATTCGTCAAACTCTATCAGCGGGGCTGATGTATACTTCGCAAACAGTTCTTCGATACTTTCACCTGCAAGATGCCTTTTCGTCTGCATCTGTACGATAATATAATGGGTAAATACCCCGGATGCCGCAAGCATCCCAATCATCTGCTCAAAATTCTTATCTTTTACAACTGAAAATAAAAGAACTGCCGGTCTTTTCCCGCAAATAGAACGCGCCGACCGGATAAATGCTTCAATGCCCTCCGGATTGTGTGCACCGTCAATATAAATATCCGGCTCAATTTCTTCCATTCTGCCTTCCCAGCAGGTTTCAAAAACGGCCTGCCTTACTTTCCCCTCATCAAGCTGTAAAATGCCTGCCTTCTGCAAAAGTGCCGCACCGGTTAAAGCGAGGCTGCAATTTTCCGCCTGATAAACAGCTCCTGTTGCCAGAGAAAAACAATCATTCTTATAATAACCATTATGCAGTGAAAAATCAATACACTTTCCTGTGTTTTTCGTAATTTGATAGTCTGCCGGTGTTACACCTTCCAATACCGGAACACCTGCATTTTCTGCGGTCTGCTCCATCACGTGAATGACTTCCGGTTCTTTTGCCGAATAAACTGCAGAAACACCTTGCTTTAAAATGCCCGCCTTTTCTTTTGCTATCTGTGAAAGGGTATCCCCAAGCACCGCAGTATGCTCTAAACTGATGGTTGTAATCACGGACAGCACCGGATTTTGTACTGCATTGGTGGCATCGAGCCGCCCGCCAAGTCCGGTTTCCAGAATGACAAAATCGGCCTGTTTCTGCACAAATAACAGCAGCGCCATGCCAAACAGCCAGTCAAAATATGCCAGCGTGATATTTTTCTTCTGCAGACGTTTTGCTGCACTGTGTACCCTGTCAAATGCCTGTACAAAATCACTTTTGGAAACCATTTCATTATCAATGCGGATACGCTCCCTGACATCAACTAAATGCGGGGATGTAAACAGTCCTGTCCTAAAGCCGTGCTGTATCAGAATCCTGTTTAAATAGGCACACACTGAACCTTTTCCGTTGCTGCCTGCAACATGAATGATTTTTAATGTTTTTTCCGGATGTCCCAATTCTTCAAGCAGTGCGCCTGCCCGCACAACACCACTTTCTTCTGCATATTGTGGAATCGTATCCAGAAACGCTTCTATGTCACAATATCTGTTTTCCGTCATTTTTCACTGTCCTCTTTATCCTATCTGCATAATGTGTGTTTTCTCATAAACGATACGGATAACCTTTTCGCCCGGCGTCACCGTATAGGTCACGCTTTCCGTATGGTCTTCTTCCTGTTTTGTTTCATAGGCAAAACTTCCCGTATTCCGGCTTTCATGCAGTTCTTTTAACATTTCTTCTATAATTAAAACCTCATCCCTTGTGAAATGAATCACAACCGACTCAAACAAATCCTCCTCAAATGAAAACCGGAAGAAAAAAGCTTTCCACACTTTTTCAATTTCCCGCGCCCGTTCACGGACTTCTTCTTCCGTTTTGCGCTTTACCACTTCCAGGTTCAGCATCGCCGTATTCTTTTCGGATTCTGCCCTGCCGCGCTTTTCTTCCTCTTCGCGGTATTTTGCTCCGGCCTTTGACAGCTGTGCCTGCGCCCGGTCTAACCGGCGTTTGGTTTCATTCACTTCGCTGTAATAGTCTTTTGTTTCATTTTCCGGTCTTGTCCTGTTCATATATTCATCTTTACGGCTTTCAAGCCCCATAAATTTCATCTGTAATTCATCATAATCCCGCTGCATCAGTTCCAGCCGCTGTTTTGCATCGGCTGCTTTTTCTTCCTGTTTTGTGACTGCCTGTTCACACTTTGCATACTGCTGCTCCGATTCAATTCTTCCTGCCAGCGCCGCACGGAATTCCTGTTCCTGTATCATAAATTCCTGACGTCTGACCGGGTCCAGATATGCCGGAAGGACATTTTCTGCTATGGTAAATGTCAAATGACTTGTATTTTTTATTTTCCATATCATCTGTGCAAACAGTACACGTGAAATCCGTTTGAACGCCCGCATCGCCGAAAAGACGGCAGATACGTTGGATAATACCTCATCAAAACAGCCGTAGCCTAAAAATGTCACCGTATACGAAAGGTACTTTGTGGAACGTTCCAGTCTTAAAATACGTCCGATGCACCGTCCGCTGAATTCCTTTGGCATAAGCGCAGACTGCAGCTGGCGCTTGGTATCCAATGATACGGCATTCATGGCATCCTGAATTTTCTGGTCGGTATGGATTACTTCTTCTTTGCCCTGCTTTTGCAGTCTTGTATGTATCACGGACAGCAGTGCATTATTATAAGCTGTACTGACAGCTTCGATTTTACCCGACGGTGTCTTATATTTATGGATTCCGTAGACTTTCGCTGCTTCATTGATGATTAAAAAGGAGAGCCGTTCTTCATCCGGCTCTTCGGATTCTTCCGGCACCAGCTCCCTGCATTTTTCGGTCAGAATTTTTTTGAGTTCGTATTCTAACTGCACCCGGTCATTTGCCTTTAAACGGTCATATTCTTTTCGTACCATGTCACACACGCGCGTTACCTGAAAATCAAACGGCGTTCTTTTGCTGAAGCTTTCCGCAAATGCGTTGGCAATGTCTGCCAGCCCGCCAAGCACCTTACCCGACGTTTCTTTCGCGGCATTCAGCAGGGTGACATTGCGAAACAGTGCGATCTGCATACGGATTTCATCATCCGTCATCTTTCTGACACCTTCAAATAAGTTCATCATCTGCAACAGCCTCCTCTTCTTTTATTTTAGGTATTATACCACGGATTCATTACCCCTGCCATAGCCATAGCTCATGGAATTATAAAAAGACACATTCTTACAACCGCTATCATACCGAATCCGGAGTGTAAAAATGTGTCTTTTTTTGTCTGTGTGATGAAATTTATTTTAAATTAGCAAACACCCTGAGCGAGCATAGCGTTTACAACCTTTTCAAAACCTGCAATATTTGCACCGGCTACATAGTTGCCTTCCATGCCGTATCTCTTAGCAGCATCATCAATATTGTGATAGATATTAACCATGATGTTCTTGAGCTTAGCGTCAACTTCTTCAAATGTCCAGCTGAGTCTTTCGCTGTTCTGGCTCATTTCAAGAGCAGATGTTGCAACACCACCGGCATTAGAAGCCTTACCACAGATAAACCATACACCGTTGTTCTGGAAATACTGTGTAGCTTCAAGAGTTGTAGGCATGTTAGCACCTTCACAAACAGCCTTTACACCGTTTGCAACTAACTGCTTAGCGTCATCAAGGTCAAGTTCGTTCTGTGTAGCACATGGAAGTGCAACGTCACACTTCACTGACCATACGCCGTGTTCGCCGTTCTTCTTTTCATGGTATTCAGCAGACTTTCTTGCAGCTGCATACTCTGTTAATCTTGCTCTCTTAACTTCCTTAACTTCCTTGAGAAGTTCAACATCGATTCCTTCCGGATCATAAATCCAGCCTGTTGAATCTGAGCATGTAACAACCTTAGCACCGAGCTGCTGTGCTTTCTGGATTGCGTAGATTGCAACGTTACCGGCACCTGAAACAGCAACTGTCTTGCCTTCTAATGAATCGCCATGGCACTTCATTAATTCTTCTGTGATGTATAATAAACCATAACCTGTAGCTTCTGTTCTTGCTAAAGAACCGCCGTATGTAAGGCCCTTACCTGTAAGAACGCCTTCAAACATCCCTCTGATTCTCTTGTACTGTCCGAACATATAACCGATTTCTCTTGCACCTGTACCGATATCACCGGCAGGAACATCGACATCAGCACCGATGTACTTGCAGAGTTCTGTCATAAAGCTCTGGCAGAATGCCATAATTTCTCTGTCTGACTTACCCTTTGGATCGAAGTCAGAACCACCTTTACCACCGCCGATAGGAAGGCTTGTCAGTGAGTTCTTGAAAATCTGTTCAAAACCTAAGAACTTGATAATACCTAAGTTTACAGATGGGTGTAAACGAAGACCACCCTTGTAAGGTCCGATTGCATTGTTAAACTGTACACGGAAACCTCTGTTTACCTGTACCTGTCCGTTATCATCTACCCATGGTACACGGAACATTAACACTCTGTCTGGCTCTGTAATTCTCTCTAAGATTGCGTTCTTTCTGTAAAGGTCTTCATTTGCCTCTACTACCGGTCTTAAAGATTCCATAACTTCTGTTACTGCCTGTAAGAACTCAGGCTGATCTGCGTTTTTCTTAGAAACTAATTCTAAGACTTCATCAACATATCCCATAACCTTAAAAACTCCTTTTCTTTTACGCCTTTGGCGGAATCTATGCTTATTATATAAAAACAGTTTTCCCATTGCAAGTTTTTTAGCTATTTTTGCTAATAAAACAATGCTATTTTGAATAATGTAAATCCAGTTGTCCGCTCTGCCGCTTTAGCGTAGTGATGAAACTTAATTTTATTAAGTGCTTTTACATTAATTATCTTTTAATTAATCTTTTTCACACTTTTTCTGTTATTAAATAAGTTCCAGCCCTGTTTTTATTAATTTAATAAATTGTTTTTTCATTTTTTCTTATACCTTCTTTCATATAAAGTAGCTCTTGTTATTTTCCCAGAAATATGTATAATGAAGTTTATGTACTTTTTGTACATTATATAAGGAGCTCGTGCAAACAATAATGCCCGTGCAATTATTGTCCGCTCAGGAATGGAGATTATTATGTCAAATATTATTAAACGTACAAAGGGCGATTTGAAGTATCTTTTCAAAGACAGCGACAAGCTCTCGCCCAAAGCACTCAAGCGCAAACAGCGCGGCAAACGTGTTGCGGCAGGACTGGTTCTTGTATTGATCCAGCTGATTCTTACGATTCTTTTTTTATTCAGAATCATTACATTTTCAATCCTTCCGGTACAGTATCTGCTGATTGTCAATGCAATCCTGATTCTTTTGCTGCTGTATGATTTTTGCTCACAGTTTACGAAGGCACATATTCTCGGTAAAATTTTAGCCG